>Ga0307512_10001364_pt1 | contig 34696 bp, 50 predicted proteins | sample 14_EM_MG_FD_200267 | JGI IMG/M metagenome (GOLD analysis project Ga0307512, IMG submission 200267) | Populus trichocarpa ectomycorrhiza microbial communities from riparian zone in the Pacific Northwest, United States - 14_EM | ecosystem: Host-associated > Plants > Roots > Unclassified | place... | reverse complement strand
TCCCTCCCCCCCCCGCCGCCCCCCCCCCGCCCGCGCGCGCCCCCCCCCCCCCCCGCCCCCCCCCCCCCCCCCCCCCCCCCCCCCCCCCCCCCCCCCACAGCAGCACATCCAAGGACACGCAGCTCTCAAGGCCCTGCATAAGACCCCGGAAGCGTCCCCCACCCTTGCCAACAAGGTTCCGTATACAGTAGTAAGAGTCAAACAAATGACCACAAGAACGAACCGATGATTATCGATTAAGTACCATAAAGTGGGCTGGTTGTTCTGTGGCCATAACCCCCTGCGTTTTCCGTTCGACCGCCCAGATTGAGGACCCTGACACTGAGGTGGGGTACCACCCCCGGAAAGGTTGCGTGTCGTGCGGGGTGTGCTATTGCGCCCCCCATTCTAAACTTTCATGTTGGTACTTATCTAGCAGGGCGCTGTGAGGGATTGGGGGTTCTGGCATCGCTTAATCCCTACGAGATGAGGCCACTCACGTTGCGGTAATATTGGATGGAATCTTGCGGGAGCTGCCGCATGCGATGCTGGCGTTTGGTCGTAGATAATTTTCTCTTTGTATGTCTGTAAAAACCTTCCGGACGCTCGAGAGCGCGAGGATCTCGGAGGGGTGTACCGCTTATCCTCGACAACTACCAGCGGCGCGCCGGTAGGAAAGCACGAGGAGACAACAATACCAAACAAACGCGCGGATGCTTCGGGAATTGCCGAAGGCGCCTTGCCCTCGACCGTGGCGGGGAACGCTTTGATTTTCAGAAAAAATGTTGGACGTTGCCAAAAATCTGTGCTGATTCTTCGAATTCGTGGCTGTTGCGGAGTTGACGTTCTCGTGTGATATTTGTCATGGATCAGATTCAAGATGGTCATAAGAGTCTACAAAACGCGAACGAATGAGAGTGGGGAAAACGAAACGACAACGAAGACAGTTTCAGCAAGAGACTATGCGAACAACGATAACGAACGCCCTGCGCCCCTATACACGAACGTCAGGGGGTCTAACCTGAACCTTTACACCGGTAACTGCACTATAGATACAACGAAATCGCGAGGAGATAAACTGGCGACATAACACAGATGCGTGCGACGAGACGAGCAGAATCCTACCGTGTCACATTATGCAACGGTCGCGAGCTTTTGATCGTCGTAGGATCTTCGGCCATGTCCGTGGTCAGATGGGATTCTGTCCATCCGGATAGACTGGGTAATATCAACGCTGACTTCTGTCTTTCGCCTAATACCCCCTGAGCCACTACCCTATAATCATGTCATCGTTAACAGTTAGGTTGTGCTGTGATGGTGGTGGAGGAAACTTACGCTCACGTTGAAACTGTGTACCTTAGTCGAGTTCATATCTTCGCGCAAGGTTGCACGTGAGTTAAGTGTCTAGTGAAGGGTCTGATTAGCAAACTCTTCCGGGTCATTATTTCGGAGGTGTGCATACCATCATAAGAGTGTTACTAAATACCGACAGGGAGGGGCAGCGTCAGCGGGGAAGGTGACACGACTCTACTCGATACTCACGTGTAGATGCGACCTTGTGGCAAAGCAAAGAAGAAGTGAAGGTTGGTATCTATCCGGGTGGTGAAGACGATAACATCGATAATCTATTCGCGGAGGTCGTTAGTCGGTGATTGGACGAAACACTGAGAATCACATACACAGAAGATGGCACCAATGGAGCAGGTCTCGACTGCCGTCCGGATCAGACGCTCGATGACGTTATCGGTCCCTAAGAATGTGGACGGTTAAACGGTCGTCTGGTGGATAACAGGAAGACATACTCCTGAAGCCAGTCTTACTCCGGCGGAGGAAGTAGAGGAGCGACAACCTGAAAGGAACGTGAACGAGGTACTTTGTGATGTGAGTTTGGGTACGTACGTGATGCAAACGTCGACAAAGACAGCAATTGAGATCCAAGAGTTGGCAAGTGGTATGAGGGCGGAGAAATGCGTGGGACTGGTAGGAAATTTAGTACAGACGATGGTTGGGTAGGAACGAAACCACTTACTCTGGGTTGATCGTAGCAAGAACTCCTCCAGCGAAGCCACAGGCGCCCTGCGCCAGTGAAAGGGTTACGAGGCCGATGAACAGAGGCCAGGAGTGGGATAAACCCTTGATCCGGTATGCAAGGAAGATCTGAACAGGTACGGACGCACTGAATCGAATTTTGAGGTTAAGGCGGGGCAGGAAGGGTAGAATAATTTGTAACTTACAGGCACTGTGGAGAAAAACGGGGAATTGGGGGGAAATGGTCAGTGGGGGTAGTGATCCGGGCCGAACCCGATCACTTACGACTGTGGGGGTGTGATAAATAAGATTTTACAAATACTATGTTGAAGGGGAATTACGTACTGAAGATAGGGGTGGTTGGGAATGGCCTGACGGACGGATTCAATCGTACGAGGACTAACTTGATGAGGGTTCAAGAGACTCACCAGGGGAGGTGAAGAAAGATCTCTGGATTTCCGAAGTTCGGTACCACAAATTCCCATAACATATACGTTGCTGCGGCCGTGTGGAAGGTGTCCAGGAAGAAGACCCATCCGACGAGGAGCCTGGGGAAGTTTGTGAGTGCCTCCTCCACTCAGTATCGCAATAGCGTGCGTACCGGGTATACCATGGGTCCCTGTACCCGGAGGTGTAATAGTTGTACCACTGAATGATACACGTTCCGTACACGGCCCCCTGTTGATAAGATGTAAGCTAAAAGGGAAAGACGAGCTAGATGAACGGGGCGTGCGTTGAAAACAACGGCCAAAACGATGGGGCCGAGGATGAGTCTCAGATCCGCGTCCATGGTATGCAGGTGTTCGACGAAAGTTGGAACGGGATGAGATGAGTGTCGGTGGGCGGGGAGGATGAGGGGACCGAGGAAGACAAAGGGGACGGACGTGGCGAGTATTTGTAGTCGCCCATTACTTTGAATCGGGCGCCGGTGGGTGTTTGGCTCGCGCTCCCGTCTAGAGATGATTGAAACGTCAAGTCATGGATTCCCCTGGTGGACGAGGGAGATTTCGTCAATCGATCATTTCCTCTTCGAGCACAACGGATGTTCGCCCAGGGTAATCCAAAATCTATCCCCGTCCTCCCTGTCTCTCTCGATCACCATGCACATCCTTTGTTCCAAATTAGGCAACTGCAAACATCCCGCCACTTAAGTAGCATCCCGAACAAGCTGAAAGCCGTATGCGATGGTATCTTTGTTGTCCATCGCTCCCGAATGTTCGCTGCGCTACGTTCACGTCAACCGAAGCCGATCTACCCGTCGTTGTACTTCATTTGTTCTTGCTTACTCCTGTAACAATCCCGATTGTATATCGCCTACTCCATACACCGTCAGCATCTTTCCGTCTCTGTTCAGCAGCACCGAGCACCCCAGCAACAACAGGGTCCTTCTTTGACATGTGTATGATCCTTCTCCAATTGCTAACCGCGCAGTGTCTCAGTCCCATCATAGAACCGTCGATGGAGCAGGCGATCAACGTTAACAACTGTACGGAAGCAATCCGTGGACCCAGGTTTGGCTATATGGGCTCTAGAAGTCATCAAGCTAAGCCTCGGACAGGTCCCCGCTCCCGTCACGAGGCATCCGAAAGAGCGCGGCCTACAAAGGATCTCCCAATTCGGTCCATGTGCATGGATTTCGGCCTAACACCTCACGCTAGTATGTACGTCAGTTGCTATCCCAGTTCTGATGCATATCTTGCCGACAGGAGTCTGGGTTTCCAAAAAAACCAGCTGATTGGTCCCAGTCCCAAGCGAGGCGGCGAGCGGCGGAGGAGCTACAGCCTATGTTGCTAGATCGGGAATAGACCTTTCGGTGACCCAGAGGTATGATCTTTCCGAGCACTCGGACATCGTCACTCTACAAATCACCCGGTCTCATGGTCCCTGGTTCGCATCGGCAGAATCCTCCTTAACCGATGCTTCTGGCAGAGGTCTCATGCAACTTTGTGCTTTTCGACGAAACTGGCCCGCGCTAGTCCCCAAAACAGAATAGAATTTGCTAAGCGGTCGGGTAGCGTTACATACATAGGAGGCGGGACGTTTTGCTGATATTCGATGAACGGAAGCACCATCCCGTCTCCAGAGAACCTGGCTTCTCCAGGCACAAGACACATCCAGCAGGCCGGGTCTCAGATGTTCATACAAGGGAGAACAGGCGTATCAGTAAGGCCGATTTTATTGTAAACTCGACTACGCATATGATATGCTCGCAGTGGAAAATCTCCTATGGACAATATCTCGATGGTCCTTGTCGCGTCTTCGAGATCCTCGCACGTTTGCAACCCCCACAGCTGCGAACTATTTGACCGAACGTCCGCGTCAATAATCAAGAGCCCGCAACTCTCGATCTTAAATATCCGTGAGACATATCGGTGCATGTCGCAAAACTCCGAGTCATGCTTCTCCCGGGATTGAGAAAGTGTCAAACAGCCAACCGATGTTCACTCATACCTGAAACACTCGGCAAGTGCTAAGCGGGGTTGCAAGGTTTGGTAGTGTCGATGAACCGCAAAGGAGCAGGAAAGATTCACAATTGTACCCGAAGTGTTCTTTGCCCCTCAAAACCCTGACGCCTGAAACATGGTGATGCATTCGCTTGGTATACTGCTGAGTGATCGGTCGGTTTACTGGTGCTAAGGCTACCCGTCGTGGGACACTTCGTGATGAAAACGATAATGTCGGGTGTGGTGACTGGTGGTTCGGGTAGGTTCGATGTGTTTTGGGGGCTCGGTTCAAGTTTTCGGAGCGACAAGACGAAAATCAGAGCGTAATCGGTCTCAGTTCAACCTGACCACATGAATGCGGGATCATGTTGGGCACCACATCCACGCGGTCTCGAGGAGGGATACTGACCTGTTCGAAAGATCGGAAGCGACCCCCCCGTGGCTTCTGCTATGGTGATTTGTGCAACATCACCCTCGTGGTCACCGGCACGGGGGAAAGGTCAAGCCGCTTCGACTAGCACGACGCAGCGCATAGACCAGCGGAAAATTCGCCAACGTCCCAATCAAGTGTCCTCACTGCTTCGAGACGGTCCGGAAATATGATTCTGGTCTCGATACATCTTCGCATACCCTTAATTCAGGTGTGTAGTGGTTGGCTGAGCTATTATGCTGATTGAACATAGATACGGTGTTTAACCTAAACCTTGCGGCCTCCCTTGTGAGATCCGGTCTGGCAATACGCACGACAGCATGCCGCACAGCTCCCGGAATCCGAGAAACAAAAAACCCACTCGGTTCTTTCGATCTTACTAACTTGGGGGCTTGAATGAAGATATCGACGATATCTGCGAAGGAAGTTGCGCATAGCCGCGTTTGCCGCTGTTGGAGTTGGGTATTCAAGGTAGGGTCTGTGAATCCTGGACCTGTGTTCGGGGCTGACTTAAGACCCAGATCTGGTTCAACTTCCTTATACACGGGTTATGATATGGATACCGCGAATGGATGGAGAATGTCACCTGGACAATGCGCCAGTCGTGGGCGGTACCAGGATGACGTCAGTAAACTGATAAGACGCGCAGTTTACAGGTCTTGGCCAGGGACGCCAGTGAGTATGTGCATAGCTTGTTATCAGCGGGCGATACAAGATCCTTATCTTTCGTTAGGTCTGGGCCGGGGGCATGGAAGCTGTGTCTGTATCTTATGTCGTTTCTCTCAGGGATCTAGTGGGAGAGACGTACAATAGTCCTGGTCTTTCTTCTCTGACAATCGCATGGGTGTGCTACCCAGGTGCGCCTCGATTTTGTGCGTGCGATAAGACACAAGGAACTTCTCAACAATTTATCCTCAAGATTCAGATCAGCCAAGAAGAGATGAGCGTAGTATACTCGATGAGTTGGCAACCGACCATCGTGCCAAACATCCGAAGGAAAAAATCTACTCACGATCGAAGCAAAAGCTCAGGGCACCCGGACGAATAAGAAAAGGCATCGATGGTCACCTTCACCTTCTCCCTTACTTTTCGTGAACGCACGAGTCATTTTCGCTATATGATATTTTGAGTTCGTTCGTAACCCTTGTCCCCGGCCTACCACCGATCCGAGGAGGGTGGAGTACATTGGCCTAAAAACTTGCGGCCTGCTGGCGGCTCGATATCACCTAACAAGGAAACTATTTTGTATCGTCCCTGCTGTGAATACTTATTTATGTACATATACAAGATGCGATCTATACTATGAACCCTCCGTAGTATTGACTCTATAGATAGAATGGGATGCCATACACGACTGGCGCTGCGCCCGTGAGGTACTTCAGTTTGCAGGAATCTCTGGACTGTGCAACTGCAGCCACAACTGAGGTTCCACTGCCATAATTCCAGGGACCGACATCCACTTTTGTCATCCGCAGCTTGTCGAAGACCGATTGTGCGAACTTGTCGATGTCCCGATCGGTCACATCCCAGATGTTTGCGATTAGCGTAGGGCTGTACTATCCATCAGATATCTTCATCAGGGTCGAACGCAGAAGATCTTCTTACCAACCAGCCATCATGTAATTGTACGGCGTTCCGACGCGCTCGAAGTCTCCCATATCCTTCATGGCACCGGAGGAGCACCCCCAGAGCATAGTGGCAGCACAACGAGGCAAGTTTCTGATCTTGTGCGAACGAATGTATTGTTCCCCGCCACCGTGTCCAAAATACCTAATTCGTGGTAATCAGCTTCGTCTGGCCGGATGGAGAGATGCAAAAACGACTCACAATACGAGATCCTGAGTTTGGAGGGCGTTGAGGAATTGTTGCTCGCTCGGTGCTTGAGAAGTCAACCCCTTCCACCCCACTCCCTTCATCTCCTTCAGCCAACCGTCGAATCTGCCCTCGGTACCTTTTAGATCACCACTGGGGTTTAGCACATAAAATGTCTTGCGGGGATCTACACAAGCCCGGTCGACGCTCGGGCCCTGGGGCTTGCCACCTCGCTGGTAATCCGCCAAATCGACCCGGTCTAGCAAGAACCTCATGTCTGGAATCCTACTGACGCTCTCTCCTCGTAGGGCAGGCATAGATTCCCAAGGCAACCCCTGAATGTTCTTATCCAAGATCAAGAACATGTGGTTGTCTGGTATCGGTTTAATTAAGCCCTGGAAAGACGCCGCCAGCTCCTCCAGCGCCGCACGAAGGTCGATTGTTACTTGATCGACGTCCACCTCCGCGATTGCGATAGACACCCCGCTGAACTGGTACAAATCAAGGACGAAGTAGACGAGGTCTTCCAGCTCCTCTGATCGACATTTAGGAGAGAGGGAGATGAAGCACTCGAGCAGAGAATCATCGAGCTGAACGGCGTTTAATTGTTTCTTGTCCATTGAGACTGACGCGCGTTGGAATACGCCCTCTAAACGTGCTCGGAAGTTCGATAGGACCTCTTTGGGAATATCCGCTGCTGGGGAGAGAATTGTCTGGTGATACGTGAGATAGAGATCCAACCGGTCAAAAACTCTAGAAGGCACCTTAAACGCGCCGAGCCAACAGAATTCGATGTTCTCCAGTAGTTCACGAAGCCGAGTGTCCAGCTTAGTTCGTTCGGCCCACCAATTGCATCGTTGCCGTCGATCGGTCTTTGTGACATGCTCCGCCGACCTAGTCGTCTCGTCACTGAGGCGGATTATTTCCTCGAACTCGTCTAGTGCACCTTGGAACGTGATGGCTTCTTCTTCTCCTTCCCTCCGTCCCTCGAGTGGTATGCTAAACAGCAGCGGCTGGCGGCGGGGACGCTGTCTCGACACGAAAATTGTCCTGCGGTCCTCGGAGATGCTGATGCTGACAACAGTCCAATTGTGTGGGAGACGTTCCACCATGCTCCGAGAAGAGAGTTCTGGGTCGAACTTGGCAACGGAATGACGGTTGCTCACTGCTCTCCAGTATTCTCGATATTCTTCATCAAAATCTGCCTCGTCCTTATTCTTCGGGAATTTCGCAGGGGGCAAGGCGGAACCGTTCGGGCTCAGGATCGGCCACACCAGATCGTCGTGTGAAGTGACTGGGAACTTCGACTGTATCGCTTCCAACATCTCCCTCCCCAGTGTGACAGCGGAAGAAGCATCTGTATTTGCGTAAGCACCTCCGATCGATCTCCCGAATTTCAAACATACCGAGCAGGCGGGAAGCCACAACTGGGCCATCGATTCCACCTCTCCCCAACGACCCTTGGAAAGTTCTGGTGAGAGCCAACGACAAAGCCGCTTCTCGGACCTGGAAAACGTGCCCGCGTCTCGCGATTAATGCCAAGTCCGACCAGAACAGCTTTTCCGCGCTCTGAAGAAGACCGAGGATCTCCAGAACGCTGGGACTTAGCGAAGGAGGGGTTTCCCAGACCATCCCCAAGGGTAGTGAAAGCACTGTTGGACGGACCGGTAAGAATTAAACAACTCCAAATTCCCTATCAACGACGCACCAGACTCTGCCAACGAGGAAAGGAACATGTCCGCCGTGAATCGAGAATATGCGTCGCTAAGTGTGAGTTTGGCGAGCAGCCCATTCTCGGCGACCTGGGAGTCAGCCGAAGACTGGAGTGCCATGTACTTGCCCAGCAATGCCTTCGACTCTTCTGTCGACCCTCCGTCCTTCGACAACAAAACTGTGCGAGGGCTTTAGCTTACGCAACGGGACCGAACAGGAGCAAAACTCACTTTGCTGTCTTAGTACTGACGCCAGAAGGAACGGAAGAACGGCGTCTCCACCCTCAATAGCCTTGGAAATCCTACGCGTAGCGACGTCCGACTTCCGTTGGCTATCAGGATTCTGTGTAAGACAAGGACTATCAGGACGAGGTCTAACAGCCGACCTTGTAGGTGACCCATCCATTGCCGCGAAGAGTGTTTGTAGTTCGTTCAGCATCGCAATACTCTCCTCGTACAGTTCCTGCGCGGCTTCAGGGTTGGCATTCCGCATGTCGTAATCAGCACGCAGGCGCTGGAGATCAGCGACTCCTGCGAGAGCTCTGCTGTCCACGAATTCCATCGCCTGCACGAGACATTCCCTCCCCTCGTCTAGACGATTTGTGTGCAGGTATATTTCGCCCTTCCTGGCCAGAGCACGGCTGACCATCGTTGGTGTGTTGATCGCGTTTGCGAGATCCTGAGCCTGTTGTGCGAAGTACTCTGCTTCTCTGGCGGAGCCACGAGCAAAGTAAGCCTGAGCGAGAGCGAACAAGGTACTGAGCAACCCATCGCAGATCCTCCATTCGAGTCCTTCCATTGCATTCCGTCGTGAGTATGATGGCTTTGGTTTCGCAATTGTTTGGTTATGAACAGAGGTTTCTCCGAATGGATTGTCCTCATCGGGATCTGGTTTGGCAGGCTGTTGTGGGTGAAGACGAGCAGAAGTCTCAATTGCCCGGTTGTACAGTCGCAGTGATTGAAGAAGAGCCGTCAATGACACAGTTGGTTCATCCTGTCTTAAAGGTCAGGATTTGGTAGCACGCGAGAGGAGAGATCCTAACATTATAATACTGTATCATCGCAAACGCGTTAGTAGCCATGGCTGCCCTCTCCAACTTCCCAACCCGATGGCGAATTCGTTGGGAGGTAGGTAAGGTTCTGTCTTCCGGCGATATGCCTTCTGACAGTTTGCGGGCTTCGCAGTAAATTTTTGACCTGAATAGAACACATTGGGTATAGGAGCGAACGTCGCGAGAATTTCAAAAGTTACCCTTGAAGAATGCTTCCAGCCATAGCGAGCGATTCGGCAAACCTAAGGTTGAAAAACACCCTAGCTTCTTCGGATATGGAAATGCTGGTGCTTTGCACCACTGGTAGTGTGCTATTGTAAATCGAACTCGCTTTCTCCAACCGTCCGAGTTTGACATATTCGTGAGCGAGATCGACGCAGACCCATATGTAAACTATTTCGGTTAGCAAGAAGAAGCGAAAGGTGCGCATAAGATTAATCACCTTCGTCCAATTCGCCCACTCGCTCCATCAACTTCCGTGTAACAGTTAGGAGTTGGACCTTGGCGATGACGTGCCCGAGTAATCCCAGCAAGTGGCTTACCATATCTTACGAACAAAGTAAGTTTCAACCATCAGGACCAGAAGGGACATACGAACAAAGGACGTCAATTAACTGCTGTTGCCGATCATAATGTATGGCAGGGTTGATCGACGGCTCCAGCGACAGCCTCATTGACTTCGGAGTTTCGGCGGAGGACTTTGTCGCTGGGCGTTTTATATCAGTACAAATGCGCTCGACATTGCCGAGGGTTACCGACCTTTCCTGGATTTTGGAGTGGCAGGTGGTTTACGGGATCTTGGGGCAGCGCGCGTCTTTGAAGGCACAGTACGCGTAGTCTTGGTGACAGCCAGTTTGGAAGGTAGCGATTCTGTGGGCTCGGCTGCCGATACGGCAAGCAAAGCCTTCAAGATCCTGTACGCCTGGTCTGTATGCTGTTGAATTGTTTCACCTGGCTGACCATCGTGGTTGCGATGGATGTGGAGGGCGGCCCAAAGATGTCCTGCTACAAGGTACTGCCTTGCGAAATGTGATAGTCCAGAATCACCACCGAAATCCTTCAATATAGACATCTTGAGTAAGGTTCCCAACAATGGAGGGAATGCGGGAAAACCTTAATCTTGGACAGCCTATCCACTTCCGCGAGTGTTTCGGTAGCGTCCCATTCTGGACCAGCCACGGCGGAAAAGTATGAAAACTCTAGGCGCCGGACGAGAATCCTCATCTTCCTTATCGGCCATGCATCTTCATACAGCGATGACAGCTGATCCAACAGATATTTGGCTAAAGATCGTGCATTGTCCTTCCAGACGTTTCTTCCGAGCGCGTCTAGCTGTCTTTCCAGAATTACGCCGATGATTGCTCGAGAAAGTTGTGGATTGAGGTCCAGACGTTCAATTTGTTCCTTGAGGGAGATTTCTCCAGGCGACCTGAGGAGTTCATGCGCAGCGATACACGTTACGCGGTCGATGAGGCCACTAAGTGGCTTATACTTCTCGTCATCGAAAAGTGACTGTGGTAATGTGCTCGCAACGGCGGCCGAAAACTCCTCTGCTTCAAAGGGAAAACCTTGTACGCCCCTCACGAAGGCCTGGTGTGCATTCTAAACCAGCTTAGGACAAGGATCGAAAACAATAATCCAAGTGACAAACCTTTCGATCTCCTATCTTGATATAACACACCCCCAACATCTCCCACCTTCTGTACAAATTCTGGAGGAGTGTAGTCCGCTGTTTGTCGCGGCCGTCATTCTGGATACGCGTCCCAGAAACAGCACTGACTCCGAGCTCACACGCTTGTTGAAGGAATCGTGCAGCTCCACCAAATCGCTCTGCTTGACAGAGTGTTGCTCCTATTGTGTGATATGCCCCAGAGATACAACGAAGATACTCAGACATGAGATCTGAAGGAGGTACTGGCGGCGCGGTGGCGGTTCTGTGTGCCGACTCCAGGTCCTCGTAGGCGTAGGTGTATGTCGTTGGGTCCTCTACGGTTAACCTGCTTTTCGATGACACCAAAAGCGTGTCAAGGACGGCAGAGCGGAATTCTTCGTCCCCGGACTGTAAAATCCAGTCAGACCTCGGAATAAAGACATGAAAGGTGGGTCCCTACTTGTTCAAACGCAGAATCGAAACAGGTAGCTACATCACGTAGTAGCTGTGCAAGCGTCCCTTTGATGGTGGAATCGGAATGTAAATCTTTCGCTCGGATGACAAGTCGCCGAAACTTTTCCACTACTTGCGCGACCTTAATACCAGCCCGTTTCATCTCATCATCCGTCTTCCGCACCGCAGAGACAAGCCAGGGGGCGGATTGTCTCAAGATCGTTTGCACGGTCGCAGTGTCTGAACTAGGTTGAGAACCTTAGGCTGGTCACAAAACAGAGAACGTACCGAAAGCATTGGCTCGGTCGTTGCTGAGTTGCTTCTCCAACAGCACGGTTTGGTGTGCAAGGTTTGTGCAGAGCTGAGTGGCGTCGAAGGTGCCTCGGCCCGTCGTCTCGGAGTGCTCTGGTCTCGTTGAGCCAACACGGAACGGGGACACGAAGGCAGAGATTGCTTCAAGAGCGATCGCGTTCCCTGTCTACAAACTCAATAATACAGGATATAGGTTGGAGCCAACACAAATACCTGGGAGGCTATCTTGGACAGATAGTCACAAAACTTAAGGAAGGAACTCCCGGTCAGAAAACTATCTCTGTCCACCCTCCCCTGCACTTCGATGATTAATCGTGAGGATTCGGCCAAGATCTTCTTGACCGTCTCCGCCTCGTTGTCGTGTGCAGCCTTCATACACACCATGGAAAACTTTCTAGCTTGGTCCCAAAAGGTATCCGGTTTGATTACGCTTGAAGAAGTAGGCAACAAACAACGGAGCGAATAGAATTTGATGATAAGAGAGGGAGAGGGAGAGGCATCGGCGTCAAGAGACTTGCTGAGTGCCGAGTATGCTCGTGTACAGAGAGAGTCCCGGTATTCGCAAGGTAGACCCGAGCACTTCCGAATCCAAACGTTAAAGTTCCCGCGTTCCGCTAAGTAAACGGAAGCCTCCTCTAGTTCCGAGACGTGAGATGAGAACATGGTCGATAATGTAATCATCGAGTAAAGAAGGAACGTTGATATGAGTTTCATGGTGACCTCGTCAAGAGGAGAAATGGAGAGGGGGAGGTGGAATAGGTGTTTGTTGGAGAGGAGTCCCCCTGCAGTAGGCGTCGGTGGTATCGTCGTATGCGGGGTATCAGAGTCGTGTGTGTAGCATGAGAGTAGAGGGTGGTACATGTCGAGTAGTATATCCAACGCTCGTTCAAACTGCGCCTCAATGAGTGGATCTGGATATAGATGAACAGCGAACGAGAACGCACCAGTTGAAGTGTCAAGAGTTTCCCAACAGCGCTCAATGCGGCACGTTCGAGATCCAATGGAGAAGAGGCCACAGCTCTTCGTAGGGTGTTGAGGTTCTTCTTGATATTCATCGCGCAAGTCACTGCCTCCTGCCGTTGTTTGCTGACTCCGTTATCCTTGGCTGCACTCCAGCCAGTCTGCATGAGAGCTGAGAGCTTTTGGGAAGCGACATTCACCGTCCGCATGTTAACATTAGGGTTATCCTGTAGCGGAGGATCCGATGTCGCCTTTTGTTTCTCTTTCGGTTTTGAGATCGTAAGCTTGGAGGCAAGCTGGCGGGTCAGATCCTCAACATCTTCCACCTTCTTGGCTGACTTAGCCGCACGGGTGCTGACCGGCCGTTTGTAGGTTGAAGCCTTCGGTGGCATGTAGGGTGTCGATAGGGATTGAGGTGAAGATCAGTCGAATGTTCTAAACCTCAACTCAAGGGCAGACGCGTCGGTGGCACATTCACGTGACCCGTTTACCTTTCATCTCAACATCTCTCAACAAGTCTCGACGCGCCTCTCAACTTCGGCATCGACGATATCCTGGTAGAGCCTCATCGTCAAACGGGCTTGACTGTTACGAGCTTATACCAGGAGGCGCAGCTATGAGCTCTTTTGAACTTCGCGAAGAGGTGCAGGCACTGCAAGATGGAACTTACGAAATCGGGCAAGAACACGATGTCGAGGCAATGGACGAGGGAGGAATTCATGATTTGTTGGATGGTGGGTGGCGCCCCTTTTGTTGTGCAATCCTCCTTTAACGATCTTGTAGGAGTGGTTGAGGCGGTCGCGGTGTCCTCAGAGAACATCACAAATCCCGCTACGTTTGACACATATCGGAGTTTGCTCAAACACCATTCACACCTCAAGGGCTCGGTTATGAACAAGATGTTGGATTCTCTCTCCTCTGGGCTTGCCACTCAAGTTGATGCGGCTGTGCATGACATTGAATCGGAGGACCAACAGATCGCAATGTCTCACCGTTTACCCCTTGAAATGTACTGTTTCTTATTGCAATGGTTTGTTTCCATTGCAAACGAAGGGAAGCCTGCAGAGGGGGAGGATCCAATCTCAGTCCCTCTTCCGACCAAAGGCCGCCGTGGTAGGGGAGGGAAGACAGGGACTGGAAAAGGAACTGGTGGGAGGGGTCAAGGCAGGAAGGCGGTGGAACAGTGGTTCTGGACTGACCAAATACCGGGTATCCTCGCCCTTGTCTCTCGGACGCTCAGGCTCAAGACGAAACGTGTGTGGACATCGACGAGTGATCTGGATGCATTTATCACGTACGCTGCCGAATATATCCCATTGCACATTTCTCACTCGCACGTAGATGCGTCACACGACCGGTCTACCATGTCATGGAGTCTGAACAACACATGAAGTCTGAACCGATCCGGATGGGTGTTTACAAGGCGTTGTGCATCGCAGTGAAGCACCATGGGCACGTCCTTGCTGCACAGACTCGAATCATCCAGGCCCTCCAGTACTACGAACACCTCGCAGAACCTATGGCCGAGCTCCTCAATGTCCTTGCTAAGGAGTTCGACCACGTCCAACTCACCGACGAAATCCTTCGCGAGATCGCAAAAATGACCTTCAAGGCGCAGGAAAACAAGGAATCTCGAGTAATCTCGAAATTTTTGGTCAAGCTGGCCGAGACCATTCCGCGGACAGTACTCAGGCAGATGGCCATCATGCAAGTGCATTTAGACTCGGAAGTGAGGCTTTCGTTTATGACTTCGTTTCAGCCGACTAATGTTCCTCAGTCTTACCCCATGCGGATTGCAATTGTAGATGTTATCGGATACCTCATTCGTGACTTAATCAGCTCGGCTGACCTTGGGAACGGCGACCAGTCTGTACAGAAGCAAGTCGACGTCTTTTTCGACATCCTCAACGAACGCACCCGTGACCTTTCATCATACGTCCGAACAAAGGACCTCGCCGTGCTCACTAAACTCTGTGATCTTCCCTCAAAATTCCCTAAACAGCGATTGGACATGTCCAAGCTCGCCGTGGGTATGCTCGAAGACAAAGTTGCAACCGTGAGGAAAAATGCTCTCACTCTCCTCTCCCAACTGGTCGTTACTCATCCCTATGGCCTAATGCACGGAGGGTTGATGGCGCGGAAGGACTGGGAAGAGCATTACGACAAGGTTTCGAAGGAGCTGAAGAAGATGGAGGACATTGTAGGGAGGGCTGTGGAGAACGCAGAGGAGGCCGCGGAGACCGCAAGATCTACGGCAGAGGATGGAGAAGATGAAGAAGACGGCGAGGGGAGTGACCGGGACGACCAGGACGAGTCCCAGACGCCAAAGAAAATACGCAAGGCTAAACCAAAGAAAAAGTGAGTGAGCTGCTCGTGATTGTTCCCATGAAGTTGACCCCTTTAAGGGACGAGGATGACATGGATGTAGACGATGAGGCTCCCATTGAAGAAGAACAAGGCACCGACGAGGACGTTGACATGGAGGACGAAGATGCAACCCCCAAACCGAAAACAAAGCGGGGTAGGTCAACAAGACGCCGCAAGTCCGAGTTGGATATGGCAGCCTTGACAAGCGAACAAACTGCTCTAGCCGCACTGGACGGTAACGAGATGTTATCCCTCAAGCTGCGCAAGAAATATTATTCTGAGGCGTTGAATTTCATCCAACAAATCGAAAATGCCATCCCAATCGCTAGTCAACTCCTTGGTTCCACCCACAAGTCCGAGGTTTTGGAAGCTATGGAATTCTTCAGGATAATACACGAGTACAAGTTCGAGGGTGCTGAGGTAAAGATTACTCATTCTTTACCGAGGCCCTCGTACCAAACTGACCGTTTTCTAGGAAGGAATAAAGAAAATGCTCCACCTCATCTGGGCTAAAGACAATAGTTCCATGTCTGAGGATGGAAAGGAGCTGAAAGGCATCCGTTCCAGGCTCCTTGAATGCTACAAGAACTTGTACTTCGACCCTATCGCAGAACTTGGGGCTCAAGAGAATATCAATCGCATCGCGAAAAACATGATACAGTAAGTGTCTTAGTGACTCCGTCTGTGACTACAATTGAACGGCTTTCAGGCTCACGTACGGTGCCACCCTCGCTGAATTAACGAGTCTTGAAGAAATGATGCGGATTCTCATGGAATCGAGACAAGTTCACGTAGATGTCATCAACAAACTGTGGCAAGTTTACAGTAAGTACGATGCTAAAAGCGGTGGAATCCCGGGTTTCATATCTGCCTTAGCGTATTCCAACCCTACCAGAGAATTGCCGAAGCAGCAGAGACGAGGTACGGTAATTATACTCGGCATGCTGGCAGTTGCCAGCCCGAAGGTAGTCGAAACGCGTCGTGAAGATCTCATAAAGATTGGCCTCGGTGCCCGCGGAAAGGTGAGTTAGTCAATATTATTTGTGTAAAACTCTGACTGAGAAGAGGATGGTAGGCGGATATGACATTAGCCAAGTATACTTGCATTGCCCTGGGAAGGTTAAACGGAAGCGCGAAGAAGATCAAAGGTTAGTGAACCCTCCGGCATTAATCCGCCTTGGACTGAGAACACCCCTCAGGTTCACTCGTGGATCAGAACAAACGCTTCCCGATGAACGATGTGATTTTCCGCAGGCTGCAGCAAGCAATCGAGCACCCCTCTCGTTCAACCGATTGGTTTGGGATGGCTGAGCATGCAATCAATTCGATCTACGCCCTGGCAGAGAAACCTGACCAGCTCTGTGATGCTATCATCAGGAACCTCACCAAGAGGGCCTTTGGGAAGAAGGATGCTACCGTTACCAACCCTCCGAATGCCAACACAGATGATCTGGACAGAATGGACGAAGACGAGGAGCCTACTCCTCAACCGGAGCCAGAGAGCATGCAAGAAGGCACACAAAGTAGTGACACCGGGGGCGACCAAGGTGATACCTTTGAACTGAGCCAGCTCTTGTTCGTGGTGGGGCACGTCGCCATCAAACATATTGCCTACCTCGAGCTCGTCGAACGAGAACTGAAGAGACAGAAGGGTGTTCTTGAAGCTGGTGGGTAGAGGTTTATTCCCTCCCCTGGGCCCTGTTCTGAGTGTCCTTTGTACAGAGGAAAAGAAGGCCAGACATGCGAGTCCTACGCAATCGTCCAAAGACGGTGAGGAGCTTGAGCAGGTAGTTGGCAATGTCGAAGACGATATCGGTGATCGGCTCGCAGCCACTCGAGAGTCGGAACTGTTGTATGGGGAAAACTCGTTGTTGGCCATATATGGACCCATGCTCGCATTCATATGTCGAAACCCTGGGCGGTTTAAGGTAAGAGAAAAACCAATCAACTCTCTCACGGTATGACTTATTCGCTCCCTCACGAACAGAACCGAACTCTTCGCGGGGCAGCGGTCCTCTCATTCAGCAAGTTCCTTTGCGTCAGCTCCCAGTACTGCGACCAATGGCATCCTATGCTGTTCAATCTGCTGAAGACGTCCAAGGATCCCAACATCCGCAGCAACATCGTCATCGCGCTCGGAGATGTTGCCGTTTGTTTCAGCAGTATTTTCGACGACAATAGCAACGAGTTGTATAAGGGCCTCTCCGATACCAGCCTCGTCGTTAAGAAAAATACGCTTATGGTTCTGACCCATTTGATCCTAAACGGGATGATCAAGGTCAAGGGACAGTTGGGCGAGATGGCGAAGTGTTTGGAGGATCCGGATCCCAGGATTTCAGACCTCGCCAAATTGTTCTTTACCGAACTCTCGACGAAAGATAATGCCATCTACAACAACCTTCCGGATGGTAAGTGTTGTTATCGTCTCTGAGTACGAGCTCTCACAGCCCTCCAGTTATCAGTCACCTGTCCAGCGGTGACTATGCAGTGGACGAGGACAACTTCCAGAGTACGATGAAATACATATTCACCTTCATCGAGAAGGTACGTTACATTCTCCCCCAGTCTACAGCTAGATACTCACCTACGTGTACAGGAAAAACAAGCCGAGAATATCGTCGAGAAGCTTTGTCAACGTTTCCATCTTACCGATGACCCCCGTCAGTGGCGGGACATCGCGTTCTGCATGTCTCTTCTGCCTTTCAAATCGGAAAGGTCCGTGAAGAAGCTCATAGAAGGACTCCAATTCTACCGTGACAAGTTGCACGAACCCGCCGTGTTCGCGAGGTTCCAGGAAATCCTCGGGAAAGCTCGCACAAACAAGTCGGCAAACAAGCCCGATGTGGAGTTGAACGAGTTCGAGGCGGTGAGCCGTTGCTATGCATTGGGTTGGTTCTGGATATCTAGAGAGATTGACGCGCGATAATCTGTGTAGCTTCTTGAACAACATAAGGCACAGGGTGAAGATGACATCGCCCTGGAAGCACGTGTCGGAAAGAAGAAGGCTTCAGCGAAGAAACGAACCTCGAAACGAAGTGAGTGAATCGTCCCTGGCCCCTTGTTAACGTCTCACTGACCCACTATCAAGCAACACGAAGAAGGAAACAAGCCACACCAGAACCAGAGCCTACTCAACGGCGCGGGGACGACGACGGGGAGTCACTTTATGCTTCGGAGTGACGATTCCGCCCATTCTCAGGGTTCACCAGCCGTAACGGTACGATTGTAATGTAGATCTTGGGGGGCCTAGTGCATGTTTGAGATAGCAGTACATCACCATGTCAGATACTTAATCTAAAGCTAGGGATAATAAAAACAATATTGAAGGACGAGGATGAGCTATGAAAAAGCATTGAATCAGTGACAATCTATGCGATCGGAAAGTGAGAGGAGAGAAGATGGACAGAAATATAAGGAGTGTACGTGTCGACGGTACTGAGAAAAAGGTATACCGCAACGGTGGAATAGATGTAACAAAAGACGAAGCCAACCCCAGAAGCAATGAGAGTGGGAGGCATAAGAGACAGGCTCTCGCCAATGGAAAGGATATCAAAATAAGGAGGCAATGCATGGAGAATAGTGAAAGGAGATGAAGGTATTGACAGAGTTCATTTTGCGTGGTTGTCTCCTATAGAACAGACAGAAGAGGAATTGGAGTGTGCTTTAAATAATATACGGGAAATGAGTGTCCATGAGCCAGGAGAACCAGAAACCCTGAGGAAACCTGAAATCTCGGAGGCAAACTCTAAACGTGGAATAGATCCTGATCTTGCAAGAAAAAATAATAAGGCGGATGATGCGCCGGGGATCCGCAGCCGGTGGATTTCGTTCACTCAGCCTTGAAGCGCTCACCACCTTCCCCATCCCGCATGATTGCCTTGAGGAAAGAGAGGAAGCGTTCGGAGTACTCGCCGGGCTCCACGGGACTGATCTTGTGCTGAAAAGGGCCGAGGCGCTATTAGAAAACAACAAAATGGGCAGGGAAAGGGTGGTGTAGACACGTACCCGATCCGCGTGCAGGCCCTTCCATATGTGTTCTGCCCGTTTGAACGTTGTATACGGCGTGCAGATGTCGATAATCCCAAGGTAATAGATGGTGTCCATCGGTGCGTTGGCTTCATCGGTAGCCCTCAGACCGCCCTCGTCCTGGTAGAAGATGAAGTGTTGTCGTTCATCGCCGGTCTCAGAGTCAGGGAGGTGGACCGTATCAGAATCTAATCGTTCGGGACCGGTTTTACGCATGGCTCGCCTCATTGCGTCTGGTGACCGGATTGGTTTCGACTGTGATGATCCACGCGAGATATCGGGCTAGATGTGAAGAGAACTCAATCACCGCGTTGGGACCGAGATGCGGGGTAATAACTCACCACAGTGACCACTTTGAGGGTGTTTCGCCTCAAGTTATCTCGATTACCCCGCACCATATTATGCACGCCGACCAGGAGACTGTAATCCATGACGTGGACCCCTTTCAAGAATTCGGCGTCTCGTTTGAGTTGTTCCGTCAGGAAGGCCCGCTTCTCCGGCCCCAACTCTAGTCGTTTTCCTCTATTTATCCAGTTGAGATCCTTGAGGGTGACCTTGTTCTGTTTTTTTGCGGCCTCTTCTTCCGGGTAGAGTCGACCGACCGTACTACCCTTGAGGTCGTATGTCTCGTGAATGTCTTTGTGTGGTGGGAAAAGATTGTTCATGATAACAAAGTGGATCTTTCTCCCTCGCGGAAGTTTTACGCGATGAAGACCATAGAAGCGTGATAGCAGCGTATGCGGGTTCCTGCGAACGTGCTCATGATAGTCTTTCAGAATCTTGCGGATGAATTTGTGTTCGCTGTAATGTATCGTTTTGATAATGAACCGGTAGTCACGGGAGAAATAGAAGAACGAGCCAGACTTCCCAGGGGAACCAAGCTCTGAGAGGATGTACTTCTCCGTCAGCGACAAGAGATAATCCGCCGGGTCGAGGTGGAAGCTCTGCTCCCGAAGATTTCGGAAGACCCAGGGCGCATAATCCTTGAATTTGAAATCATACTTGACTGACGGCGTAAGTTCGTTCCCGAGGCTGGAGAACATCAGGGGTGAGAATGATGCACAGCACATCAAACAACTAGGCTCACATATCAAATGAGTATTTATGGGCGGCTGTGTAGTCTTCTGGTTTGATTTCTCTGACCACTTTTGCTTGACATCGAGACACCTGAGTCAGAGGATGAGGATACGGAGGTAGAGAGACTTGATGGTCGAACACACCGCGATTCGGATTCCGGTCAGCATGTTGTACATAAGCACGTAGTTCTGGTGGCCTTCCTTGACCCAGTTACCGACCAGAGGCTTCTCGGGATCCTTCGACGCAGCTTCTTGTTGCTGGGCTTTGGCACGTTTGGTCTGTCGTTCTCGGATAAGTTGCTCCTGTTGTTGTTGAATCGCGTTTGCAAGCTCGCCCTCAGCATGGATATCGTCATTGTGGAAGGGATGCATTGGGGTAGCAGCTCCGATGGTGTTACGGCGTTTTGGTCGGATTTGGGGAGGACGAAGGAAAGCATCATTCGAGACCTTGGTTCTTACGGGTTGCGAAGACGTTGACGCCTCTGCCACATGGAAGGAATCGGATACCGGAGAATCCGCAGCCAGTGTGGGGATGAACCTAGGGGGAGTTGACATTGTCGAAAAGCCGAGACGAGAGGATATGGACGCTTTTGTCTCTGTTGATGCACGATGCAATATAGGAGCAGGTTTCTTGGAGGAGGCATCATGGGATGATCTTGAGGTTGATGAAGGCTGAGGTTCACGTAATGAAGTTCCGAATGTGACAGCGGGTAGCTTTGGCTCGACTTTGGGCGTGATCTTGGGTGAAAATTCTTCGTCCGCAGCTTGTTCATCGCTTGCTGGTGGTGACGGAGGCGGGGGGCCGACCTTATTTAAAGCAATGTCTGAATGGTTAAACAGAGCGGGCTGTGCAAGGTCTTGTTTGGGAGCCGGGCCAGTTGCATGGGGTGTTGAGAGGAGTGATCGACTGACTTTGTGGAGGAGTAAGTCTGGAGAAGTGCTCGAGTCTAGTTTTACGGCGTCATCGGTGATGGTCAAGAGATGGACCTCCTGGGACTGGAGGATAGACAAGGAGGAGTTTGCGCGTTCATGCTGGGTAGGTGCGGGGAGTGTCGAAGTGGATGAGGAGGGAGATGGCGGAGGTTGGGTGTGAGACTGGGCAGTCTGGAAGGAAGAACCAGATGTAGAAACTATGCTCGTCCGTTGAGAATCGAGGATTGGAGAAGTCGTTCGGGGAATAGCAAGTGCGGACATGGGGGTAGTAAGCCGTCCTTGGGGGTAACTGGGGCTGTAGTTGTTTTAAGTAATTCGAAAGCAATAAGATGTAACCGGATTACACACACGCGGGCTTACAGTGGAAAGCAAGGGACGGAAACCGAGAGTATGTGGTAGGACAGTCGGGGTACGCAGCTCGGCGTTGAGTGAAGGTGACCGGCGACCTCTTTCCGGATTTGGATCACCATACGGCTCTCGGTTATCCCATCAGAGGGGAAATAATCCATGGTCCGTCTCACAGCACACCCTCGGTTCGCTCGTTTAATCTTCTTCACAGATCATCCCAGTCCGTTGTTTCTCGTGCGGAAAAGTCATCGGCGACAAATGGAACGCCTACCTTGAGCTCCTCGCCAAGGATATCACCGAGGGGTGCGAGCGCTGCGTCCTACCCTCTCTTTCGCGCCTGACCCGCATTTTAGTGAGGCCCTCGACGAGCTCCAGCTCAAGAGGTACTGCTGTAGACGAATGGTTCTTACCCACGTCGACCTCATCGAAAAACTGCTTCATTACAACCGTAAGTGTTTCCCCTGCTGTATCAATCATCCGAGTATCCAGTCCAATCATCTTATATCCTACCAGCGATGGAACGGGCAAAGGAAAAGGCAAACTTTTAGACATACACTTCCCTTTGTTCTTTCACTTATTTCCCAATGGGAATCTATTTCTGACTCTACAACGCGCCGCGTCGCATGTGGATGCGCAGCGGTTTCTCCGGCCATTAAATATTCAATGCTCAGCGCTCAAACCTTGCCGAACCAGGTTTCCACCTCTTCACATCGGGCCGCATCTGGTCACCGGTGGACAGGACGTGTCTTCATTTCGCTCGCATGCTTGCTCTCGTCATGTACCCCAAAGTTTTCTTAGCTCCATCAGCGCGAGTGGTTGCGCTCCCTCGGGCCTCATCCCCTGGATCTTGGCTGGTTGTGGAACCAAGAAATACGAATATCACACCTGGGTATCAGGGAGGACATAGACGGTCACTCGTTCCAGCTTGATCGAGGAGAGCCGGGTATCTTTGAATTCCGAGGGAGGACAACGTCGTCCGGTAATCGGTAGAAGAATTCCAACCCCAAAAACCGGATGAAACGCGATGACTCGCCCTCGTCATGGATATATCTTTTCCCTCTTCTGTGTACTTTGTATGTTAGAAACTACTTGTTACATTGGAGGTGTATAACTGGCGTCCTGCGGATATGTGTTTCCCGCGCCTGACAGTGATCGGCCCGGGAGTCAGCCGTACGTGGCAGATCGACGCCAGCCACACGGCGCGTTCAACACCACAATTCGATTGTGCTTTCAACCTCACAGGCTCTGACCTTCACAACTGCTCACGACTGGGTATAACATGAGGCTCCTACGAGTCCTCTTGTGTACAGTACCCGTGTATCTTGCTGGTGCAGCAGCATTGTCTCCACCTGTCAGAGTCACGGTCGAGACTTCCTGGCCTGCATCTCCTCCGCTCCTCGAAATTTTGTGTGTATTGAACCCTCAGCTGGCTGATTTCCAACTTATGACCCTTAGGGACTCTATCTCCATTGAAAACGAGCATGCATACTTCCCTCTCTTGGATGCTTTGACCGATCCAAACACTCCTCCCTCAATTCATACTCTCACCCCTGAGGCAATACACGGACTTGCGGTGGAGACCACCTCGAGATTTGGCCTGCTCCAAAAAGCCAGTTCACTTGCGTTCGCAGACATCAACCTAGCACTCCACGCTGCTACTCCCAAGATCGAAGCCTTCTACCAATATTACACCGACCACCATGGGGATAAGGTGCTCGGGGAAGGCTGCGAATCTTGGGTTGATTGGTATGGCCAAGTTGCCTGCAATGTGGAGACACTGGAGAAGCTTGTGGATGTGGACACTATCGACGAAGCAACTTCTCATACGTAAGTCGACACCGATGTACCGCACCCAAATTGCCTAATTGTTTCCGTTGTTCAGTGCATTCCCTAGACCTCACATCCTGCCGTTCGATCATCTATTCCCCCCAAACAAGGTTCTCCGACGCCCACCCCGCACAGCAATCCTCTACGCCTCGCTCGACTCGAAGAACTTTAGAGATCTCCATTCGCACCTTTACAAGCTCGCTAACTCCAAGTCGCCTCGGATAGAGTACGTTCTGCGGTATGTGACGCCGAAGGAGAGGGATTTCGAGAAGAAGGCCACTTTGTCTGGTTACGGTGTTGCGCTAGATTTGAAGAAGACTGATTACCTCGCCTTAGACGATCGTCATCTGGGTAAGGAAATGTTCGCAGAGATTTCTTTGTAAATTTTGACCATACGCAGGTACCTCTGCTAACAAGGAGACCGTCGACTCTTCCACCGAAGGACTCCCCTCACCGGAAGACTTGATTTTAGACTTGCTTCAAGCCTATCCGGCAAAGGAATCTGCGGATTACTCGAAACCACTAACCTCGGATGAACTTTCAGGTTGGTGTATCTCAATTATTCCAATCCAGATTTATCTAACTAGAGGCGGGCGTAGAAATTGGAATACATGCAGCGCAGTTACTCTCAGACTCGCGAAGCGCGTTGACGGCACTTGAGCAACTGTCCCAAAACTTCCCAATATACGCTTCGTCTGTTGCCAGACGCGTCAGCCCTAAGAAGGAGCTCAAGGAAGAGATCGAAAGGAACGCACGGGTGGCTCAACCAGGCCTCAATGCCATTTGGCTGAATGGACTTCAGTTGCAAGACTCCCAGATCAACCCTCTATCGTAAGTCATTTGCATTCTCTTCAGTTACCTGAGGTCTCATACGAGTGGAAGACTGCTCAAGATTCTCAAACAAGAGCGGGATATTATGTCCAGTTTTACTTCACTGGGGCTAACTCCAGAGCAAGCCATCGAACTAGTTTCGCACGAGTCAATCTTTGCCGCTCAGCGAGAAGGAGGAGCCGTCGAAGATCTCTTCGATGCCAGCGATCGTGAGGAAGGGGATGATGTCATCATATGGTGGAATGACCTCGAGAAAGATCAGATGTACGCACCTTGGAGCGACAACATACAGATCGTGAGTGTGCAGGAGGAATCGAATTTTCCTTCACGAACTCATGCGAAGGTCCGTAGCTACTTCGTCCTATGCACCCCCGAGAATTCCACAGTATCAAGAAGAATATCTTCAACATCGTCACCGTTCTTGATCTCACGAACACGAACACCCTTGGATTCGTCTCGGCATCCGTCATGAACCTCATCAACCGAGGGTATCCGTTCAGATTTGGTCTTGTGCCGATCGTGGAGACGGAGGGTTCCTTGAAAATGGCGAGGCTGCTCTACTGGCTCAACGATACTTACGGAACACAAATGACCATGATGTTCTTCAAGAGCGTGAGTTCCTGGGTACCAATTTCGTCGGTGTTCGGACAGCTAAATCGTGGTTTCAGGTGTTCTTCGCGAATTCCCAGCAAACCACTATCAATTGGGATATCCTCAAGCGGGAATTTGCAAGGCTCCTCATGGAGAAGCCGTTGAAGATCAAGGCGGAAACCGACTTTGACTTTATCACGTCTGAAAGCACAGAAATTCCACTAGAGAAAATTCAACGGTATATCAAGAGATTGGGTGTCAGTCTTGGTTCTACCCCCGATGGGGAAGTCTTCATCAACGGTAAACCCGTTCAGATGAGCAGCGTAGGTTACGTTCTTTCAGAAAATACAGGCATCTTACTCAACTCCACGCCGTAGCAATTCTTACAACATCTACAAGTCGAAATTGGATCACAGATTCAGTATCTCCAAGAACAGGTATTTTCTAGGCAACTCGCTCAATCTATGGACTCACCATGGTCGCTTAGCTCTATCTGGGCACCCTCTCGAACGATATCGCCGACATGTCTGTTTATTTCTACGATCTTCCGACAAGCCGGAAGCGCAGGAATACGCTAGTTTACCCATCTGGCAAACCAAGTAGCACACAACATACCCCACTTCCCCAACTCTTTGAGATCACTGGCTTCAGGGCGAAACCAGGATCCTACTTGCAGTGGTGTAAGGCACCCCAGGAACCTGACCGGGAACCATTTGCTGACCAGCCTTGAATAGCTGAACGCAAGGACGCCCCCGCGGTGACGAGTTACGTGATTGCTGACTTCGACACCGAAGATGGGTTAGATCTGCTCAGGGAGGCTGTCGAATCTCTGGTATACCTTTCCCGCTATCCCCACACCCACTGCCCGTATACTAACAATATTCCCAGGAACCAGACTCTTCGACTCGAATTGCCTTCTTGCATAACCCTGCTAACATTGACGACATTGACGTTGTGCAGCCGACGGTCTCCAGCCTACTGTCTCATCTGCATACCCGAGGGCTGTTCGCCGGGACGTCTCCATCAGACCTCTTGACCGCGGTTGGATTTGCACCGCCATCGTTTGCAGAGAATGAATCACAAACTGTCCTTACGCAAGAATCTCTGATTGAGAAACTGACAGAGGGCGATGGTTCCAATGCGGACAGCAAGAGAATGTATCGTGACTATGTCCTCTCGTCACGACTCGCCGCTCGTGAGATTGGACTCCGTCCTGGGCAGCAGGCATTGATCGTTAACGGTCGCGTAAGCCCTGGATTTTTGTGAAGGATGTATGGCGATCTGATCTCCTCTCCAGATTGTTGGACCGTTCTCTGGGGGTGACATGGTCGCCGATGACCTGAAGGGTTTAGCCGCCCTTGAGTTGAGGAAACGCACACAGCCGGTCATCGATGCATTGAAAGTCGTATATCCCACTGTGGAGCTGACGGATAGGGACATGTATTCCAACATCATTGCAATGGCCACCTCTGTCATCTCGACCATCCAGCTTCCGGACCCAGACCAATCTGCCTTGATGAACGCGCAACCACGCCTCCGTCGGCGCGGATACCTACTCCTTGACGGAGACCATACGTTAGTCGGTCCCCCTATTAAGCACGTCACCGGTCATTGACCGTTTCCGTAGCCGTTTCACCTTCGGAGATAATTCCACGGCAATCTTCAACTTCGGTGTTATTCTGGACCCTCTAAGTGAATCCGCCCAGAAATGGTCCAGCCTGCTTCTGTGGTTGCTCAATATTCCTGGGGTTTCTGTGGATTTGAGGATCCACCCGAACATGTACACGGAGGTAAGCTTCAAGATATTTACCTCTAACTTGGCAATGCTTATAGTCCCAGGTTCCGCTTAAACGGTTCTATCGGTATAACCTCAGATCGTCTCCAGTATACGACCACGACGGGTGAGTACGCCATCCTTAGAGGCATTTTGCAACCTCTTGACGTCCACAGGCAAGAGGCTGGGTCACACACACTGTTCACCGGGCTGCCACTGGAGCCAATCTACACTCTTGCGACGGATGTTCCACAAGCCTGGTTGGTCCGCCCGCGACAGGCACCTCATGATCTTGATAACATCCAACTGTACACAATCCCTCCGAAAGATCGTGCTGATGGGATTCACGCGATTTTTGGTCTCGATTACCTCGTTATTGAAGGACACGCGCGGGACACGCTCACATCCACTCCCCCTCGTGGGTTGCAGCTGCAGCTGACGACTAAGAGCTCGACCGTGATCGCCGATACCCAGGTTGTGGCCAACCTCGGATACTTGCAATTCAGAGCCAAACCTGGAGTTTTCCAACTAGAAATCCGTCCCGGTCGCGGACGGGAGGTCTTTACTATGGAAAGTGTGGGAAATAGCGGCTGGAACAGCCCGAGCGTGGAAGAGGTTGGAAGCGAGATAACACTTACAAGCTTCGACGGATTGACCCTGTACCCGCGCATGGCGAGAATTCCTGGAATGGAGAAGGAGGATATTTTGCCGCCACCGGACGCAGAGGATGCGCCATCTGGACCATCCATCGTGGATCGTGTCAGTTCCTGGTAGGTGCCTTTCGCCACAGGACCGTTACTCCGGGCTGATTTTTCCTCAGGTTCTCAGGCCTTGGCTCTCCTAAAGAGGAACAGGGATTAAAAGATGCGGTAGACGTCAAGCCCCAAGCCGAAATTAACATTTTCACGGTCGCCTCGGGCTTGCTTTACGAGGTAGGTTTTGGAGGCATTCTTGGGTGTTTTTGGGCTAAAGGACTGTCAGCGATTCGCTTCAATCATGATCCTGAGTGTGCTCCGGAATACCAATAGCACGGTCAAGTTTTGGTTCATCGAAAACTTCTTATCCCCATCGTTCCTAGTGGGTATTCATTTTCTGCGGTGATCTCAGGGACAGGAACGTAACCGATTAATAGGAATTTATCCCGCACTTCGCGCAAGAGTACGGCTTCCAATACGAGCTCGTGACTTACAAATGGCCCTCGTGGTTGCGTGCTCAGAAGGAGAAACAGCGAATTATTTGGGCGTACAAGATCTTGTTCCTCGACGTGCTCTTCCCTATGGACTTGAAGAAAGTCATCTTTGTTGACGCAGATCAAATTGTCCGCGCGGACTTGAAGGAGTTAGTTGACCTTGACCTGCACGGCGCACCATATGGCTACACGCCCATGGGAGACGACAATGTCGAGATGGAAGGCTTCCGCTTCTGGAAGACTGGGTACTGGGCTCAGTTCCTCCAGGGGTTGCAGTATCACATCAGGTTGGTAAACGGCCTTTGATTCTCCGCCATTCCCTCCCTGACCTGTCGGCAGTGCACTCTACGTTGTTGATCTCGTTCGATTCCGCCAGGTTGGTAATCTTTTCTTTCTGATCGAATGTTAACCGAGGTTTGACCACCCCGACTATCAGATGGCCGCTGGCGATATGTTGCGTGGTCATTACCAGCAGCTCTCTGCAGACCCGAACTCGCTCGCCAACCTCGACCAAGATTTGCCCAACAACTTACAGCGTGAGGTCCCCATCTTTTCGCTTCCGGAGGATTGGTTATGGGTAAGTACCACCTAAAAACTCTAGTTATTTCGTTTGATGTGCTCAATATTCACCCCTAGTGTGAAACGTGGTGTGAGTGCTAAACACCTTACACGTTTTGATCAAAGTGTCTCACATGGCCCTGACTTACAGGTAGCAAGGATCGCTTAGACCGCGCTAAAACCATAGACTTGTGCCAAAACCCGTTGACGGTATGTATTGCGATAGTTTAAAACGGGATGCGTAAAGTTGAACATCACGTCTTGATGTTTCACAGAAGGAGCCCAAGCTCGCACGAGCCCGCCAGATCCCAGAATGGGAGGAATACGACGGCGAGATAGCGAAGTTCGCGCAGCGGCTATCAAGGGAAGGTCGTTTACAATCTGATATTGCGGCAGCCGAATCCGACATCCTTGCAAGTGCCGCCGCTGGTACCCTTGAAACATCGCCGGAGGAGGTTGAGCAAAAGGAAGCCACGGAAGACGAAAGGATCAGGGATGAATTATAACCGTCGAGGTAATTTTTGCCTAGCCGGCTAGGTAGAGCATACATTGTGAGAAACCATGAAGGATACATCAACAAATGTCTTGGATCTGATCGCTCGTGCGTAACCTGTACACGTTCAAGGGCGACAGAGGCTACAGGTGAGTCATACAAAAGTCTCGAAAGGAACGAAGTGGCATAAAGGAAATCTACAATTGTTTGAGAGGAGCCCTGCACGATGGGCAGGTAGGGTTGCGTTGCAACCACATCTTGAGACACTTCTCGTGGTAACTTTCAATGAAGTCAGCTCGAGTTTCTTTTAGATAAAGCGGATCCACTCACGGGTGTCGACATTTTGGAGTCAAAGCTCCCGTTTCCTTCTCCTTGAACTGCATTAAACAAATGCCGCAGTTGTTTACCGGTGTTCCCATAAGACGGAGCTTTAGCTTCACTCTCCCGTCTTTGAGCTTCCTGCGTCTCTGAACCTCGATCGGGGCAACGAACGGGATGTTGGTAGAATCCTCAGGGCGGTCGTGAGGTCTCGCTGTACCAGACCTTTCGGCCTCTCCAATCACTTCAGAGACCGCGAACTGGTCCTATGCAATGCATCGTTAGGGGAGTCAGAGGTCTGTGGGTTAGATTGTGCTTACCTGGTAGGTACCCCCTTCATTTGAATCGATCCGAGAAATCAGGAGGTCCAGATCCGCCCTCTCACTACCCAGAGTCTCATCCGTCTCACTGATTGCTTCAACGATCGAGGATCCAGATATACTTGAGAGGGGACTGATTGGACGATCGGTGATGTAGGTCAAACCGGAAGATGTGGCAGTGCTCCTTTCGGACATCATCGTGCCATTCATCCCGTTTGGAACATTCAAAGTGAGTGCAAAACGTGTAGTCGTCGCGGATCGCGGAAGAAGTAGGGACTCATATGCCGAAGGAGATGGGGGAACTCCTGCGGGGGGAGTTGGGAGCGGACGTCCTGGGTAGTGGTGTTTAACGGGAGTGGGTGGTTCCAAGGGAGAGATTAAAGGAGAGGGTGGAGGTCGTACGGTGGAAAGAGAGGAGACATGGTGATCACGGTTCTGTGTTGGCTTCTCGAAGTGAGTCCTGATCGGCGGAACATCAGGGAACGCATTCAGCACCGAGAGTGGAGAAGAGGGATCGATCGTCATAGATGTGTACTTTCTAAGGTTTGAATTCGGAGTTGCCCGCCGATCTGCCGGGATCTGGACCTTGGGGAATACAATGGAAGAAGGAGAGCCCGTATGAATGCTCATACTCTTCACTCGTTGGCGCGCACCCAGGCGCATCGCAACGGGAGAGATCAAGGGAGATGTTTGAATCTGTCGAGAATCGACAGGACGTGTGGGACTCAGGTCAGGGGTGGATGCGGCCATATGCATAGAAGGAATTGGAGGAGGAACTTCAGATGGTGAAAATGATTTTGTCGTAAGCGGCGAACTGGCTCTGACTGGCGGAGGTGTGGACGAAGTGGTGGGTGGGCAGTCGCGCTGAAGGGATGAGGGCATGTTGTGTATCATCATTAGTGGATCTGATTGCATGAGTCTAGATTTCTCAGTCATGGCAGAGAGAAGGGGGGGGTCGAGAGGGTAGGGGTCGATTGACCCACTTCTTCCGACTTCTGTCTGGGTATTGATAGCCGTCAGGGCGGAGAGGCTCATCCTTGACAAGGTCCTTCGAACACGAGAGACAGGTTGCTGAGGAACTTTAACCTCAGGAACAGGCAGAGAACCAGTGTCCAACACCTCCCAGGACTCGAGGGGTTCGTCCCCCGCCGACTTGTCTTTACCCTTGTTAGAGTGAGCAAAAAGTTTGCGACTCATGAGGCTCAAGGAATTAGACGTGGACATGGGAGTCATTAGAGAAGGACGGGGGGACATGCTCCTGGACTTCCTCTTTGAACTGGATGTGGACTTGAGGGAGGTTCGGGGGCGACTCCGAATTGGCGTAGAAGGAACGGAGGCTGAAGAAAAGGACTGGGAGTGTCTATGTCGCAAAATTCCTCGGCGTCGGGGGACCGTCTCGGCTGGTCGAGATCGTCGTTCGTCTGTTGGTGATTTGGACTGGGCTCCACAATGAGAACAAGGCCTAGTTCGGGAGTGGGAGGTGGATCTCCGAGGGGTGATGTCGAGCTGAGTCGTTTCAGCCTGCTCCCTCCTCTCTCGCTCGCGCCGCACTCGTTCCTCGAGGGGAACACCCTGTTGGCGTTCAACCTCCCAAACCGCCGGGAAGTATCCCACAGGGCTGCCCGTCTCGGAGGTGGAGAAAACCGGAAGGGGATTATTGGCATCTGTGGCATCCATATCGTACGCGTCTTCGTATTGTGAAGCGGGGGATGACGCAGATGTGGTCGGATATGAATCGACGGACGGCGACCTCTGGATGGAGTGGTACGACGAAAACGAGGCATTTGACATCGCGATTTCTTGCATGCGGTAAACAGGAGTCGTTATTGCCTCCTGGAACGACGGGGGAGGGAAGTCTGGGATGTGCATGTCGACTGCAACGAAACACAAGGGAAGGGTTAATGGGCTGGACAGGGTCATCTTCGTGAAACGCGTAGAGCTCACCATCAAGCTGCGGATGCAAGCTTTGTCGCCCAACGGGTGGAACCTGCGCTGGACCCCTGCGACCTCTGGGAGACGGGGGGTCGTAGACGGCAGGATCCTGGCCGGATCTGCCAGCACTCGGCTTGCGAACTCTGGCGGAGGACTCTGGTGGGACCAAAGTCACTTGTCCATGATGAGTTCTAAGGTGGGGTAAATAGGGGGTTTCACTGTTTGCGGGGCGAGGCATCTGGAGGGGGCGGACAGATGGCTGCAGATAGGGAACTTGCTGCTGCCCGCCCTGGACCTCGTTGCATCGGTGGACATTAAGGGCCACCGCACGTGATCATACTCCGATCAGAGATTCCACGACGCGTCGCGTCTTGAAGTGAACAAGGCTCATCTTCAACATGCCCGCCCCAGCCACCTCCCTCAGAGATACTATCGAGACAACACTACCAAAGATCTTTGACCAAGCACAGACATCCATCGCTAACCATCAGAAGAACTGTGTGGCTCTTTACAAACTCCATCTCACAGCCTCCGAACTCCGACAATCATCCAGCAGCGGGAATGGAGAGAAACTCGTTGGAGAACGGGTCTTCGAGGAAACTATCTGCGATATGCTGAGCCGCGTATTGCTCGTCAAGAAGGGGCAAGCTGTTGCAGATCGCATTGCTAAGTTCCTAGGAGCCTATATCAAGGTCCTGGTCGAAAAAAGTACGTTCTCATTCGACCGTATCCATACACTAACTAATCGTACCGACAGCCGATGAGGAGGTCCGAAGAGAAGGCAAAGACGAAGAAGAAGACACCATTGCCGACCGCTTCATGGCAAGAGTATTCCGCCATCTCCTCCAAGCTTTCTTGGCAAAGGACAAGACCATTCGGTACCGCGCTGTCCAAGTCGTTGGTGAAATGTTGCCCCACGTTGGCCTCATGGAGTATGTCAATCACCTTGATAGTCCCGTCCAAACAATTGACCGGCTGTAGCGAGGGACTGTACCAGGAAATGCGAGGGGCGTTACTAGGCCGACTCCACGACAAAGAACCCCAAATTCGAGCCATATCTGCTGCGTCCCTCGCCAAGCTACTCCCTACGGAGGAACCCGATGATGTCACTGAGGGTGAAACATCAATTCTGGATGCCCTCGTTGATGTCCTCAAGTATGATACATCCCCTGAAGTTCGTCGCGCAGCCCTAGTCAACATCCATGTCACCGCCGACACGATACCCCACCTCCTTACTCGGACCCGTGATCTCGACAGTGGTGTCCGAAAACATACCTATTCAACCGTCCTGGAACGAAATTGCAGCATAGGGGAGGGAGAAGACAGCAAGTCAGTGGGGCATGCACATCCTCGTTTCTTATCCATCGAACACAGGGAGATGGTTATAAAACACGGTTTGGGCGATCGAGAACCATCTGTTCGGACAGCCGCGGCGAACCTTGTTGGAACTTGGGTCGATGTTATGCGCAACCCTGATCAGGTTGTGAAGAACGAAACTCCCGCCCAGGAACTCGAACAAACTATGCTATCATTTCTCACACTATTCGACCTCCAAGAGGTCACCATCCCTGAGGAGGCTCTCATGAGTGTTTTCAAAACACGCGCTGAAATCTTCGACAACCTCGAATTCGGAGATGCCTTTTGGGAGAACCTGACGCCAGAGAAGACCTTCTTGGCTCGCGTCTTCGTCGATCAATGCGTTGCAGCGAAGAATGAAGCACGGCTGGAAGCGTTATCCGTGGTTACCGCCGTGGCTTTCCGTATCCAGCAGCGATACAATGACCTAATGGTTCTGATCCAAGATGAAATGGATGAAGGGCCAACTCGTCTCGAGGAGCGGGAGGAAGACCGGATTCGCCGAGAGGAAGAAAGAATGAGCCAAGAGTTCATACTTACGGAGTTGCTCAAGCTTGCCGTAAACCTTGACTACGCAGATGAGATCGGGCGACGGAGGATGTTCCAACTGGTGAGGGCGATGATTGGCCATCAGGCCCTTCCGGAAGGACTGGCTTCCCGGTGCTTGGATGTGCTGCGGAAGTTGTCTGACAGCGAGCGGGATTTAATTATGGTCGTCGTGGAGGTTATCCACGAATTGCGGGACACTGAAGAACCTGACGACGAGGTGGCCGTAAGTAATGTCCTTCCTGGTCTCTTAGTGAGACCTAACAAAAACTGTGTTCCAGATTATGGGAGAAGATGGCGACCAGAGCGTCGGAAGCTCGTCTGGCGCCCGCAAGAAGCGATCAGGTATGGCTGTTACTGCCGAAGAACAATCGCGGCGCGACGCAATGGACATGCGATGCCTCTCCCTTTGTATTGGTATGCTTGAACGCGTCAACGGTGTGCGTTGTTGTCGTTCCTGTTCCCGTTCTAATCCTGACACGTTCACATGATTAGACCTTCGAAGAGAATTCAACCCTTGAAGGTGTTCTAAGCGAACTCATTGTCCCCGCAGTCCGCAACAAAGAACAATACCTTCGTGAGAAGGGTTTGATCTGTCTCGGGTTATGCTGTCTCATCGCACGGGTGTGTTGGCGTCCCATAGCGAATTCTTGATTTCTTATCCGTGACCTTTGATCGCAGAAAATGGCCGCTCGATCACTTCAGCTGTTCCTCAATCAAATTGCCGGTGCACCCACTCAATTCAAGCTGAGGCTTCTTCAAGTTGTCTTCGATGTGCTCATGGTACACGAGTCCGACTTCCTCTCCGCTGGAAGTGGGGACAATGTAAGTCCGAGATTTGCTAACTCTCCAACACAAATTGAAATTCCGGCTCATCGTGTTCCCTCCGCAGTCTGATAAGATTGTCGAATACCTCTTGAGTGTCTTGAAAGCCGATGAGAACGCGGAGGTACACGCTTGCGTTTGTATTGGATTGGCTAAACTATTGCTTTCTGGAATGGTCACGAATACGAACGTATGCCCTCTATATACACTTCTGACCATCGGATGGCTAATTCTTTGCTAACCCAGGCACTCGAGACGATCTTCTTGTTATATGTCACTCCGGAGACAAGCGACAATCTTGAACTGCGCCAATGTCTGTCATATTTCTTCCCGGTGTATTGCTACTCGAACGCGTCGAACCAGCGGAAGGTGAAAGAGGCAAGTTAATCCGTCGATCTACTTGATCGAGTCGAATTTTTACCCCTTGAACAGCTGTTCCTGCCTCTGTTTTCCCAGATTACAGAGATGTATTCTGAACTCGAGGAGGGTCAGACTATGGTCAACCCACTCCAACTCGCTTCGATGGTTGTCGACTGGATGGACCCAGAAAAGA
>Ga0307512_10001363_pt1 | contig 34700 bp, 38 predicted proteins | sample 14_EM_MG_FD_200267 | JGI IMG/M metagenome (GOLD analysis project Ga0307512, IMG submission 200267) | Populus trichocarpa ectomycorrhiza microbial communities from riparian zone in the Pacific Northwest, United States - 14_EM | ecosystem: Host-associated > Plants > Roots > Unclassified | place... | reverse complement strand
GCTTATCTTTGCAATGCGAATTTTGGCCTGCAAGTGTTTCCTCATTGAACAGGGCCCATGTTCTGATGAATGGCGAAAAACTTGATGACAAACAATACATATGATATCTGGGCAGCTGGTCTCCTTAATTCCACAATGTAATTAGAATTGCCACAAAGACACATACCTAGATTTATTACAAGTAATTGATTTCTTCATGCCTACATGTATAGAAACCCACCAAGTATGAAAGATGACTTGCAAAGTGACATCGCTCAAACCACGAATAAACTCATGTACAATAGTGGAAGATATCATAACCTCTGACCACGGGGCATTTGACGATAAGGACTGTCACATCGCGATAGGAAGTAGGCAGCTGCATATTTCGACTTGAGATACTGTCTCAAGTCATGTTATAGTCAAGTAAAACTCAGATTCTGAAATATTGACTGCCGAGCAATAATTATGAAAAAGTAGGACGTATGAGACATTGCTTGAATATTTGTGAAGTTGTATACAATGGCATATTCAAAATACTGAAAGTAGAAGCTCAATTTAGGAACGATGCAGTGCAGTTCATTGCTGTCTAGCTGATTGAACCGCCACTCAAACTGGTTACTGTCCATTAATGCTCATTTTTTGTAGGCAGTATCAATATCATCTCTAGCATTCCTACCAATACACATAGCAAATATGTTGATAATAGGTTAATATTGTTGTACGGCCCATTGATTATCCAAGATGCGACACAAAAAATCGTTGATGCTCAGTTGACAGTCATCTTAGAAGGTGGTAGCACTATTGTAAGTAATATTACTGCTAATCACAGTGCCCAATGATGAGATTACTGGTCAATACCATTCTACAGACCTGTGATTATCCAAAATGCAAGACCAAAAATTGTTAATGCTTCATTGTCACTCATTTCAACAATGGGGCAACAAGCATGTCACTGCCATTTGTACATATAAAGATGACCGATAGTTCTACTTTGAAAGGATGTGTTGATGCAGCCCTTTGATTACCGGAAGGTTAAGACTTAAAATCATTGACCCTCGATTGACGCTCACATTTGAGACATACTAACAGTTCTTGGATACTCAACAGCTGTAGGCGAAATGCATACAGTCATTATTGACAGTCAATATATCATATCTATGTATAATCATTTGGAAGCAAAAGCTTCAAAGCCTCTCAGTTTCCGTTCCACAACTATACACGTTTTTAGAGCGATGAATGACATACATCAGCAAAAATGCAAATCAACTATAGACTGCGCTACGCGTACATAACCACAGATGCAGCTCATAGCAAGCTTCCCGTGGACCACTGCGCAACGCGCAGCCTATAGGTAACTATAGTCGATTCATACAGATGTATGTGTGGGCCTATGTAACTATATATGGCTGGTGGCCGGAGTTGGACCTATACAAGTCTTCACTGCCTGCTGTCTTCGCTGCGATACCGCTAATGTACACTATCGCTGAGAGTCCCCCTGAGAGCCTGCTTTAGGGCCTGCTTGAGAGCCTGCTTGAGAGCCTGCTTGAGAGCCTGCTTGAAAGCCTCTTTGAATGCCTGCTTGAGAGCCTTCTTGAGAGAGCCTCACATCAGGAGGAGTAGAGTTTTCCACTGGCAGCTGTTGCCCGATGGAAAGCTCAGAGTTTGTGGAAGCATTGACTGATAGAAGGCTCAAAGTCTGAGGAAGCTTCAATGCTGACGTTGACGTAGCCAACCTACTTGTCTAAGTGCTTCTAGTACTGTAATTAGCATCTCCAACACCATCACCATTGCTATCATCATCGCCATCTCCATCGCCATCATCACCGTCGCCATCATCACCATCGCTATCATGACCATCAGCCCCAGACCAAATGTGTACACATACACCCACAATCGATGGAAAGAGGGCAGTGGATTCTACTCGACAATCTGAGTCGGAGATCTGCTCTTCCCAAGATCCAATTATCTTCCTTTCCTGCAGAATCGAAGGCCGCAATTGTCAACACCTTGGCTGTAAGGAATTGTGTGATCTTGTCTTGATGGCCGCGCTAAAGAAAAGGTTCGGACTATAATATCAACTGACATCAACATTTCGGCCGGCCACCACCCCCTACCCGCCACTTGCCAAATGCCACACGCCACCCACCCAACACTGCTCGCCACACGCCACCTGCCTCACGGCTCCTGGCGTCTGCCACTCAACAAGTCTCTGGATCGAGCACCCAGGAGCATACATGGGAGAATATAGTCAGTGAGATTGGGAGTGTCTTTCCTCTGGAGAGTGTACTTGGGAGCATGCTCGGGAGTGTGCTTGAGAGTGTATTGAGAGCTTACTTCGGAGCATACTGTCAAGCAGGCTGGGAGTGTATCATCAAGTGCAATTAGGAGCGTCCTTGAGAGCATGCTCGGGAGTGTACTTGAGAATGTACTTGGAGGTGTACTTGGGAGGGTATTTGGAGTGTCCTTAGGAGCATATAGTCAAGCAGGCTGGGAGTGTGCCATCGAGTTCAATTGGAAGAGTATTTGAGAGGGTACCCGGGAGTGTGCTTGAGGGCGTTTGTGAGCGTACTTGGGAGCATATAGTCAAGTAGACTGGGAGTGTCATCGAGTGCAATTAGGAGTGCACTTGAGAGCGTGTTCGGGAGTGTGCTTAAGAGCGTCTTGAGAGCTTGGGAGCGTGCAATGAAATGCATTTGCCAGATGTGTTGAATGCAGCATGATGTATAGTATTGAGCGCACATAATCGCGTGCGTATCATAGTAATCTTGTCCACGCACAGGTCCATAGGACCTCATAGTGCCACGCGTCACATATGCTAAGGATTACCGTCCCAGCAACAGCTTCTCTATGAGTTATACGTCACATAAGGCTATTTTTCCCGGTGTAGGATCATTATCTTTCAGCTTTTTGGGTGGCAGTTCAAAGCATATAGATTGATCTACTAGTTTTCGATATATATAGCCTAACTTGCTCACCTTTGTTCATCCAGCTCATTCTCCATGGATTCTGTAATCTACTATAAGCAATTTGGACAATTTCAACCAGGTGCCCTAGGTCAGAGCAGAGAGTTTTGCCATTGGATGCCTGAATGAATGTGGCATGTTGGTGGCAATTCATCCAGATTCACATTGCGCAGTGACTGCTCCTTCTATGACTCGTATGACATCACTAAGTTACATTGGATCAGGAAATTTCAGCACTATTTTAGTTTTTGCTTTCTAACTTAAGTGTAACAGGCAAGACGAGATCAAGTTTGTTGGTCATCTCAAAACCCCAATTCGAATGTAGAACATTCTCATTACCAGTACGACTCTTCCAAATGCTCAGACAATTTATCATGTCACATAACATGGTCACTGATATCCAGAACAAGCTGACCTGTAGTAAATTAGGTACTTAAACTGCATTTTAAAGAGCTACATACTCCAAATCAGGAATGTGGAGATCAATTGATCTTCCAAGGAGGGAGCTATTACCAATTCTTCTTCCGAATCCGATTTCTATATGGTAAGCAGCTAGGCACATTATATGTAGCGGTACTAGCCTAAATAATTGACAGGCTGCAATTTCTTAATTGGTGACAAATCGGGCAAAGCGATGGGTGGGAGATACGCTCCTCTAAGGTGTAACTATATTCTCCTGCAACCTAGCCTTATATGACCACTTCCTGGTTGTGATGTCCCTTGCAGGATTTCCAATATTCCGTGGATGACACCAAGAGTGTCTACTTGCTATTCAAATGTTGTTGGGGCCGGTGCAGCTGCAACCATGTTAGTTTGTGGCTTGACAACCACTGGAACCTTCAGTTTGACCATCTAGTGGTTCATATCACTTACATGGAAGTAGTCGGCTGCGTACCCCCATCCAGACTGCAACAATCTGTCAATTTTCATCTCCTTCTGCCAAAAACTCTCCTTGCAATGGGTTATCATTAACAGATTGTACCCATCACCATACTGGGTTCATCATCTTCGCTTGGCTTGCCCTGCACTATATGTTCTTCATCATCTTCTTTGTCTTTCCCATCTTCCCCATTATGGGAATCTGCAAGATCGCCCAGACTCTCTCCCAGTGCATTCAACATCTTCTCAAATGTTTTGTTAGGCTTTCTGGTTGTCAATCCCCCCTTTTCAGCGTTTCTCATAACTTGCCGCTCTTGCATAATTGCTCTCTCTGTGTCTTCAACACACTTTCTTGGCACTGGAGTTTCTCTATCCATATAATCCAGGATATATTGTTCTTTCTCTTCGTTGCGATCATAGTCCGTTTGTCATTATTTCTACGCCCCAAGCCACCTGTTAGATTGTACACTGTGCCATGCTCCTATGGCTCAGACCCTTTTTGCTTCCAGTCTGCTCTTGCCTTCATTCACTTGATGACAGCGTCCTGTGGATTCCTTTTTTGATTTGATGTACTTGCTTGCCAGAAGTGGCAAAAGGATCATTTGCTGAACATTGACCATTGTATCTTGTGTTGACTTTGTCATGGGGCATGATGTTGTATATTGCAAGGCATGGACCACATGGCAGCAAGATGCATCTTTGAAGTCAAGGTTGGTACAGTTGATCAACTTGAACCTAACAACATCTCTATTCAGACTGTTACTACATTGGGAATAGTAATGCTAACCATACAACATGACCTCATCGTGAGAATCTGTTTCAGATGAGATCCTAGGGATGTCTTGAGACATTCATCACCAGATGTCCTTTGAGTCAAACATTGTCGGTTCAAAATGATACTTTGCACAGATTTCGGCTGTTATTCACCACTATTTATGGCTGTGAACATTCAAACAAAATCTGACTGACTTACTGCCAATTGCATAACCATTGGAAACCCCTACCACCTACAGCTATATACAGTAGGATTCATCTCGAGTTGAACATGCAACTTGGCTGTCACTCATTCCAATGTGACTGAACGATAACGGTATATTTCTCACAGCTTCCCACCTCTTTTCGTTATCAACATCCTCACAATTTCCACAACAACAATTCATGACCCCACAAACACCTCAGCAAGATGCAAGCAAATCTGATTTGTGCGGACCAACAGCTGCTTCATTAGATGTGCCGTCCTCTGGGACACTGCAGCCACACAGAAACCAGTTAGGCCAATGCAATGCTACTAATGCAGCTACTGGAAATATGACCCATGATGCATATTTAACCATGGTGGGAATAACCGGTGGCAGAAAAACTCCGAAGCAGCATATGATAGGATGTGGGTCAATCCATATCAAGGAAGACAGCCCCCAACGAACAATATAATATACTACTGGTGTAGGTAGAGAGCTGCATCACCAATGTATGGCTACCTATTGCAGAAATCCTCTTTGGTCGACCAGGAAGTTTGTCACAACAGTCCTAGATATTGAACATCATGATAAGGTCTGTTATAGGATATTCCTTGATGAATGTTGTGACAACGGTCCCAGAGAGCGGCCGAAATTGGGCTATTATACATCACTGGAAACATCAGAGTCGAATGTGATAGAGGTATCAGCCGAATTGCAATTTGAGATGCAGCAGCCAATCTCTTCTTGGTATTCAACATGTCAGCTATGATTGTAAGACAATGAGGTTGGGCACAGGTAGAACAGTCCAAAATGCGCCTTCTCTTGATAATGGCCAACGTGGCCAAAAGAGGGTTTTCGCACACTGCAGTAGGAGGAACACAATAACTGATCAACAGGCATTGCACGGATATCTGAGAAGTGACGCAGCAGGGAGTTGAAAGTGGTGGTTGTAGAAATGTGCAGAGTGTAGTTGAAAGATGCCTGGCAATCATTTGGGAAATTCAATCAGATTGCGGCCTTACATGCAAAAAATGCACAGCCAATTGTTAGACCAATCGTGGCGCAGAGGGAAGCGTACGTCGACTTATGGTGCAGCTGCCCAATTGGTGCTGCGTATATTGACTTGTCTATTCATCTATTTGACACATACACAAGATGTAAAGTGAATGCGGCTCTGTCGCTCAACCCTAACCTAACACCACGTGATAACCGCACTCAAAGTCTGCCCTACACTCCTCCAGGGCGGTATGACGACCATAAAACTAAACCATAAACAAAACCATAAGATAAACCATGCGGAGCTCCTCCCAAACAATCAGCCAAGCCCAGAGCTCCTCCGCAGCGTTACCAAGCCCAGAGCTCCTCTGAAACGATTATTCTCCCAAAAAGCGAAAAAACTGAAGAACCTATCTCCGAAATCACATCTGATTCACAGCATGATGCCATAGGCTCTGGCCTGGACTGGTCAGTCGGCTTCTGCAGTCTCAACCGCCAGTCGACCGCTCTTCCAATGGCAATGATCAGTCCGGCTCCTCCTCCGATGAGAGCCCACATGTGCTTCCCATGCAATCCCGAGATTCCCGTCGAGGTCAGCCAATTGTTGTGTGAAAGAAGACTTTGTGGATTTGTCGATCACTACCAGTGGATCGTCATCATCCTCATCCTCACTCTCATCCTTATCATCATTTTCATCGCTAGAACCCGCGCGATCCTTCAATTGACCTGCAGAATTACCACCGGGTTTACCACCGGCTGCTGGTCGTAGTCGGTTGATCGTGGGTGTCAATGCAATTGGTACCGATATTTCACGTGTCTTTGGCTCCTCTGGCTACAAGATGTCCGTACAGGTATGCTCATTCGGAATCGTATTTGGTGGTGTACATCGCTTCTTCCCTCTCGATATATCTCTTGACCGATGACCCTTTCCTCCAGCATCCACATCAATCCAGAATAATCCTCCAACCTGGGGTTCAATGGAAACAAGAGTTCCTTGACCTCGGTAACCATGATTAGCGTTGTCGTATATCTTGATACCGAAGCCATTGACGGGGACAATCCATAATCCCATATCCGTAAGCCTTGATTGGGAGAGCGAGTTGTGTGCTCCTGCCACATGCAAGACATCCCTCAGGACTACTTCATGTACGCGGTGGCCTCCATGTGTACGGCTTCCTGGCAACCGAAGCCTCAACCGTACATCGCCATCGCCAATGGCCTTGCCCGCTACCGTTCCTGCAAATTCTCGTATTTCCCGCTCATCCTTCTTGGTGAATCCCGTATACCGAGCGAACATCCTTCAATCTCCACAAATATGAGAGGTTGAGGAACAATGCAAGTAGCAACTCTCCTTCGATGGGGCCGTTTTTCCTCCGGTATCTGTCAACCAGTAGTTTTCCATCATAGTTGTCATCTCCGCCGAATCCCTGGCGGTGATGGTATCATCCTTGGCCTTCGCTGCGGTCTCAGTGTGTTTCTTCGTGAGGGGAGGATCACTGCGTTTCATGCTCGGGCAGTTCCAAACCTTATGCCCTTCCTTATGGCAATAGAAACACGTCGGTTGACTTTTCCTGTCACCCTGATCCTCGTCACTCTCATCACCTTTCCCGCGCTTCCTGCCTTTGCCTCTGCCTTCTCCTTTTCTTTTCGTGAACGGTAGGGCTTCCTGTCCGTGGCCTTTCACACGCTTTATGGTGGCCTCTTTCTCGACCAACTTGATCACAATCTCATCGGGAGTGAGTGTTGCCATCGCGATTTTGACCATCATCAACTCAAGAAAGAACTGCCAATCGTCATTCCTCGGTATTCCACGCAGGAGGTAAAACAGGTGCTGCTCGTCGGTCATCTTCCCCAAAGTCTTCGCATCCGATGTTGATGGCTCCGCACAGAGATTGTAGTCCTTCACCATCTGGCCGATCCGTAGGGCATAAGTGTCAACATCGTCACAATCCTCGAGCCTTATCCCTAAAAGCTCTTCCCGGATCTGAAAGATATTGAACTTCAACTTTGCCTTGTACGCTGTTGCCAGTGTCTCCTGAAGTGTCCGCGGATCAGTGATCTCCATGTACGATGCCGGCAGCCCCGGCTCCATGCCGAGTAGGATCCTTGATCGCGCAGTACCATGTTGTTTTACCCAGTCTTTGACTGCAGCACGATGTTCCAATCTCTCCGCTGCGGTACCTTCCTCGGCCGGATCCTCGTGCCGCTCATCCTCCCCCGTGACTATACCTTAGACCTACTTCTGTTCCAAGAGAAGTGCCATCTCTCCTGACCATCGCATGTAGTTCGATCCATTGAACTTCGCATTCGATATGGCGGTAGATCGCATCGTGAGGATGTCAATGTGAATGTTGTCAATTATACTCCGCTGCTCATCAAGACGCATCTCTTTTGAAAGTCGCATTCTTTGGTAAGTCGCAATTCGTAATTACCAAAAATACGATGTGACTGGGCTCATAACCTGTTGGACCAATCCTGGCACAGAGGGAAGCGTACGTCGACTTATGGTGCAGCTGCCAAATTGGTGATGCGTATATTGACTTGTCTATTCATCTATGTGACACGTACACAAGAAGTAAAGTGAATGCAGCTCCGCTGCGCAACCCTAATGTAACACCATGTGATGACCGCACTCAAAGTCTGCCCTACACCAATAATCTGCCGACATGCTGCAGGTGTAAAGCCACTGTGCACCTATGCCAGAACTCGCGCCCCTTGCTCACAGAATGCCACCTGCACCACCCAGTGAGATTGAGGAACCTCAACGTTCCCAAATAGGTGGTGTGCCACCCAGATATTCACATATACATACGCCAATTGCCGGCACTCAATTGTTCAATCACAATGACATGCCAAGGATGGCAAGCAGAATGAAGAGTGTGTTCCAAATTTGCTGATTGAAGGAGAAACTGCCACGGGTTTGTACACTGTCTACTGTATGGTACTGCAGCTGACATCCAGTTTGCAGACAAGCACAGCCTATTCAGCTAACCCGAATGTGAAGACAATCATTGCAAGAAACAAACACGAGTTTTGAGTTAATGATGATCTACAATTACCGGATACTCTAAAGTATATTCGAAGAATATATTTATATTTATTTGTAAAGAGCAATGTTGTGATAAAGGAGAAGGTTCATGAAGATGATAGAATGGCTGCCACAACACCATTAGTGACATACTATGTAAAATCAAATGGTTGCATATTGTGGATACATCCATGGAAGAATGAGCGTCAATGGAGAATTAATAATTTCTGGTCTTGTAAGTCAGGTAATTAAAAAGTGATTTGGTTATTGTTATTCATAATCAAAGTACTGGCTGCCTTTATAGGCAAAAGACAATTCAACATGCACTCTGCACTATCTTGAAAATAAGTGTCCACAGAGCTTCAACAATTTTTGATATTACATTTTGGGTATTCTTAATGCGGCTTGATCCCAGACATCTATAAACAAAGAGTTCGCAGTCTTTATATGCAGATAAGCAAGAGATACTCCCACAACAGCCTCTTGGACAATCACACCATCAAACATTGTCAAATCTTCAACTCAGTGTTCATGAGTATGTTTGCATAAATAACTGGTCAAAACTTCATATATCGACAGGCACAACTCCTTCACACTTTGATTAACCAACATGCAAGGCCAAAAATTTTTAACGCTCATTTTCAAGATGGGGCAGAGAGTGTGTCGCATTGTCCCTTGCCTATAGCGGCAGCTAATACTTTGATTATATCTAACAACAACCAAATCACTCTATAATTACCTGACTTACGAGATCAAAAATCGTTGATGCTCTGTTGATGGTCATTTTCAGGTTGCTGCAGGAAGTGAATCGCTTTCTGATTTCCCTATATAGGCGGCCAATACTTTGATTATGTAGACCAACAACCAAATCACTTTTTAGTTACCTGACTGGCAAGACCAAAAATCATTGACACTCTGTTGACACTCAATTTTAGATGATAGTGGCAATGTCATCACTCACATTCTAATGCATAAAGGCAGCCAATTATGCATAATACCGCCCAAGTTGCTGATTAATTACCTGACTTACAAGACCAAATATGATGGACACTTTGTTAACACTCATTTTCAGAATAGGGCAGGAAGCATGTCGCTTTCTGTGTTGCCAATAATGGCAGCCTATACCCTATTAATGAATGTCAGCAACCAATGGCCACTCAGACTACCCATAATGCAGGACCAACAATTGTTGACAGTGTGTTGCATGTTATGTTCAGGATTGGGCAGATAGTGTGTCTATTTGTTCTTGGACAATAAGGGCAGCCAATACATCAAAAAAACACAATGACGTACCAAAGTCAATGTTTTGGTATTAACAGTAGAAGATCTAAATGCAACCATAAATAGGAAAATCCAAAAACTAGAACCAGGGATTGGAACCGACAGAACTGGCCAACTCTGCCAACATTCTCTGCCTGATAGGTATGGGTACAGGTTGGACTGGCCAAGAAACAGATTGGCGGGTATGTTGATACGTTCGGAACTGCACTGACCTGTTTGGTGGTCTGAATCCGCACCACAGTCAGATTACCCAGACTGGTTGAAAATACTAGTTGGAAGTGTTGAATATATGGTCCAAGGTGCTGCCAGACGGTAGCAGAGGTGGATAGCGAATGTTAAATATGCTGGAGATGGTAAGAACAGTGTGCAGGCAACGCGAATATATATGTGCACTTGGAGGTATAATCTCGATCTGGCAACATTGACTTCGCTGGTATTTAGCTAGAACACAATTTGCTTGGCTTTATCTAAGTGCTCTGATTCATTGACTGAAGGTTTAAATTCATCCCAAAGACAATTAAATGCATGCTCTGCCATCATAACTCACATGTTTGTCCTTGCTCTAGTACTTGTACCCTGTGATGACGTTGCAGGGTCAGTATTTCAGAAGAATGTATCCTTTATATAAGGCACAAACTTTACAAATAGTAATATCCATAAATCAGGTGATGGGTGTAGGAGGGTCTTGTAAGGGGGCAAAATAATAGTCATGATGAGCTGAATGCATATGTGGTAAGCATTTCGACATCAAAATGATGATGATAATATGAGACTAATACATCACGTTCCAAATGGTTGAAGGAGAATGAGAGAAATTCTATAAGCATGGTAGGACCCCTTTAAGGAAATAGCAAATTGAGGAGCGAAATTTTCCTACAACAACTCTGCTTCCGATAGTAGAAGTTGCTAAAAAATAGTCCAGATGGATCTTATCATTGTTGCAATATTTCACTTTGCTAACAAAACATGGACATTAACTGACAGAGTTTTTACTGCATGAAGACATTCTCCTATATTGGTGCTTACCTGACTCATGTTCATCACAATTACCAAGAAAGGATGGTTTATATATTTGCCCTACAAGTGCAACTTGATGGTTTTGTGAACAATGATGATACAATTCAACTTCCATACGTACCTGAACCACTTCGCGACCCATTTCTTCACGCATTCGACGCTGATTACAGAATTTCAGAATCCCATAGTGACAACCTTGTGTTGATTCAGAGCAACTTCCAGTTCAGATCTGGATTCATGGTACTCTATACTGGGAACACAATTATGGGAGCAAGTCTATTAGCACTGAATCAGTTGATATCTTTGACGATGTAATGGCACTAGTGTCAGTGTTATCTTGCGAGGAGGGATATTGATTAGTGCACTGGTGCATCACTTACAACCCAAGCTGAGCTGCCAGCAATGAGCTTTTTATAAACCTTACAATTGCAACTGTCAGCGACTTTACTTCCACCCACCTTATATTCAAAACATTGGCCAAAATGTCCTATGTGATGGGTATCAACTAATCAAAATTGGACATAATCTGTTACAATCATATGGCCTTTCCAAAAAACCTTCACCACCATGATTTCACATCATCCTTCTACCACACTGCTGTTGCATGCGTTGTGTTCCCATGAGGCACCTTGTGTTCGGGGAACATATGTGATATGGTCCAGCAATGGAATTGACAGCAGCTGAGGAATATATCTATACCGAAGAGCTATCAAGTTACTGGGGGTGTAATGCAGAGGTATGTGAGTTGAATTTTATCATAGCTACAATGATTATGACCACTTCTATCGCTGCAGCAGACACTTGAAGAAACCATTGATTCTATCCCTTCATCGATACCAGGCCCACACAAGGGCCAACTCCCCTGTGCGGTGTGTCTTGTCACTTATAACATCACGGCCACCCACTTAAACCCCTCTCTAGATTATTATGAATTGAAAGATAACTAGTAGAAACTTCTATTTATGAATTCATGTGGCAGTGTGACAAGTTCTGCGGTGCTGAGTTGCAGATAAATAGCAGTACTTTGGAGATTGTGAGAGTACCATCCACCTGCCCAGCAGCAACAATGTGCCCACACCAAATCGACCACACCACAACAACCATGAGCAGAGAAGCCCTCAAACCTCAGAAGCTTAATGTCAACTACCTACCCCCACCTCTTATACTCTCATCTCCACCATCCTCACCAAACAATGTGAGAAAAAAATGTGCCAAGCATTGCAACATGGCCAATCACTTGGGTCCAAAGCTCACCTCCTCCCAAACACCACCACCACCCACAGTGGTACAGCATTGTCTTGTCAATATACCTGATGTGTCTTCACCACCTGCTGAAGCTCCACCTACATTGCTCAACCACGAAGATAAGTATAGCTGTTTAGTGAAGACATATATTGAGCCAGCCGGGTCGACCACCTCTGATCACTTTGCCAAATCATCCACCAAAACACTCAAAAAATCGATTCAAAATTAGCCAGATCATCATCCGCATCCCACATCCAAGTCTTTACAACCGATTATTCCTCCCCATGATGTATGAATCCAATTACCCATGGAGTAGTTCAAGCTGGATGCCATTACTCCAATTTAAATCTTCCCTCTCTAACTTAACAACTCCATTGTGGGACAGCTTGTAGCCAACACCAACTCCTATGCCCAGTGGCAGCTTCTTGGGCCAGGGAAGGAGCAGCAGCATTCCTGGCAGCCAGTTAGTACTCAGGAGCATCACCTCTAGCTGGCAATCCAAATTCATCTGGATCTGATTGGAGTTCCTCCTGACAGATTCTAGATGAACGATGGAGCTGACGTTCCAAAGGATAGATTACCACCAGCTGCCTACCTTGGCAAGACTTGCTTGCCAAAGATTTGCCGCTTCTTCCACGTTTCTGCATACAATTCCCCAACTGATGCTCCCTAAGGCCAATCATTGAAGCATTCAATGGTGGATATGCTGCTGGAGCAGCGGCAGTATTTCTCCCAGCAGTACCAAATACATGTCAGGAATGTTACTTTTGATCACGCTATGATTCTATTCACAGGCAGATGTGTGCACATTATAAAGATGCCAAGCTAGGCAATAAGTTAAGGATATAAGTTGTTCTGCGTGGCAGAGAAGGGCCATGTCAGGGAGTTCCACTCATCATTAAGTGCAGTTGGAGGGGATTTTGTTGCTGTTGAATTCTGTCTGTTACAGCTTGCAGATACTGGAAAGTTGGATCACCAATTGATTAGACGTTTTCACCTCAGCCATCGAAAGCTCACCTTGAATATATACATGTACAACGTCACCACAACACAACCTCTGCTGGCAGAGATCAGTCTGATGGAGATTGGGGCATGTGGCACACTCAGGCAGCAGTTCCAAGAATATCTGAAACAGCTAGAATTTGGTAAAAATGCCGAATTGCCTGATCATTTTTGACGTGAAGCTGTTAATGTTAGGATTCCAATCTTGCTATGGATGGACAGTTCTCATTTGACCATGGAGTCTACAATCCACCCTCGAAGTGGTGAAGATTGACTGGTACTGAGAATGTGAACACCTGCAAGCAATAAGAGTACCCATGCAAGTAGAGCAAATTCCACATTTCATCCTGGAGAGCTCCAGAAATGACTTGATATTCCTGTCATGGTTGATGCCTACAACCTGCAGAAGGTGGGAGTGGATGTAGCTGACCAGTATTGAACATAATTTGATACACAGCACATATCCAGATGCAATTGATATTCACTTTTCCATTGCATTCTGGTGACAGCCATCATTAGTAGCTTTATAATCTATTGAGATCTGCTAGAAAACACGGACTGCACTGTGAGACACTGTGACTTGTGATTCTGTATTGTGCGTGACATTCTGTAATCTGGACATCCATCATCAATGTACACTTCCAGTCGCATTCTGGCTGCATAAAAAATCACTCAGTCGGTACCCACCAGACAATCTGCCTTGCCCCCACTGCCTACCAGGCTAGTTACCAAGCACACCCCCCTTCCCCTCTGCCAAAAGATATGAGGAATGAATTCCCCAGTGTGGTTTGCGAGTAGAGTAGATTGTTTCCTGTCCATGTGGAGAAGAAGTCAGGGTGGTATTGGAGAAGGCATGAAAACCAGCAAAAAGTGTAAAAACTGCAATGAGGCTATGGGTTTCACACACAAACAAAATTGTTTTTATCATTTACACTGTACGTAGAGGATTCTTTTTTATTCTAAGGGCAATTGGCTTGGTTGTTGTTGTGTGATGTCTATTTTAAATGCTCGCCCACCTGGGGCCCAAAGACAGTTACTGGCAAAGGGATATTTGACCGTTCAGGCAAGGATGGTTTTAACCATCATTCAGGCATTGGCAATGACTGGGATATTTCAATCTTCGAAATATTGACACTGCGTATTTGATTAAGGCCTTTGAATTTTGCAGATATCCTTGCTGCCCTTCTTCCAGTTCCCCTGAAATATTACTTGGTAGGGCATGGAAAAACAACTGCCGCAAGAGAACAGCAAATCGATAATCCAGAGGGTTTGAAAAATATTTTCCACAGAATTTTTTATTCTCTGAAATGGGTGTTCAAAACATGAAAACCTATGTTGTCTGCAGATGGTCAGACATAGCAATGTTATCTTGTCATCTGTGCATACACAGCTCATTACATTGAAATCGTTCAATTACACTCACTCAAGTAGCCACATCGGGTGGGGTGCAAACAACTGAAATTGACATTTGACGAAAGAAATTCATTGTCATGACAATTGAAAAACTAACTGCTATACTTTCAAAAAGTGTGGCTAAAGACTAATGGAGATGGGATGGAGGGATATGAACAAAGATAATCCGTGGAAGATTGAGCAGTTGGGATCTGAGAAGGAGTCTTCTGGAATATGAAGTCCATCTCCCCAATGACTATCATCATACCAATATACCTCATACCATCCATCTGGGTTTGCTTATGCATTTGACAGATGGGGTAACATCCTGCCATGAACAATCTTCTGGGATTGACAAATTCAACCAGGTCTGGCTGATTATGCCTCCACATCTGGACTTCGCTCAATTCAACAACACATATAGCAACGTGACACATTGAAGTGGGATGGAAATAAAAGTATGTGGGCATGTGATCATTCAAGGTTGCACTGCAACTCTTTCAAACAATGTAGCAAGCCAATCCATTCCCGCTACAGTAACCCTGTAGTGTGCAAGAAACTTATTCTATTTTCACCATATGGCACAGTACTGGGACCATGCTGAAGCCACAATGGAGTACATGGAGAAGTATACAGATGGGTTTCAATGACACCAGAATGTTTTCAGTTGATTCCATGCAAGTAAATCTACAGAGAAGGGCTCAGATGCCTGGAAAATTCAGCTTACATTGGACAAAGTAGTGGAATATGTGAGTGACCCCTCTTGACATATTCTTTTGGTGGATGCAATGTGTCATCGTGTTGATGAAGGTAAAATGCAGATCAAGTCAGAATTTGAACATCATCTTCTTAATGAATGGGATATCCACAATGTCAAGATGTATCTTCTGAACCACCTCTGTGACCCCATCCAACAGCTTCGCAACCTCTTTAATGGAAGCGTTGAACTCCCAGAACCAGCGATACCTGATCTTTGAGATGCTTACTGACAATTCAATTGTCATTTGGCCATCTTCAAGATTTTGGAGAAGAAAGCCTAAATGGCAGGGATTCAGTATTAAGTGCTGAATGCCAATGCTGCAATACAACATCACAACAATGAAATGCTTCATAACAAAGAGCCTATTAAGCAAATGATGAAAACCCCACAACGAGAAATCCAGTCTCTTGACGACTTGGCTGAGTGGTAAGCAATACCAAAGGGAAGCTACCATTGGCAAAAGTGCACATCAACTATAGACTGCACTACACATACACGCACAGATGGGCACCACACAGCAAGCTTTCCTTGGACCTCTGTTCAAAGCTCAGCCTGTTGTCATCCATAGTCCATTCATTGATATGCTTGCATGGGCCTGTAGAACTAGATACAGCTGGCGGCCAGAGACGGACCTATACCAGTCTTCACTACCAGCAGTTCTCGCTGCTATCTTGGTACTGTACACTATCACTGAGTGTCTGGTTGAGCGGATGCGTGAGAGCCTCCTTGTGAGCATGCTTGAGCGTCTGCTTGAAAGCCTCTCTGAAAGCCTGCTGGACAGCTTGCATGAAAGCCTCTTTGAAAGGCTGCTTGAGAGCCTTCTTGAGAGTGGCTCACAATGGGAGGAGTAGAGTTTTCCATGGGAAGCTTTTTGCAGATGGAAAACCCTGAGCTTGTGGAAGCTTTGGTCAATAGAAGGCTCTAAGTCAGTGGAAGTTTTGGCAACTTGAAGACTCTACATCTGTGGAAGCTTTGATGCTAACATTGACGTAGCCAACCTGCTTGTCTAAATGCTTCTGGCAATATAATCACCATCACTGACCCCATCATCATTGCCATCATTGCCATCATCACCATCATCACCATCATCACCATTATCACCATCATCACCATTCAGCACCTAATACCCACACATAGACCCACAATGGATATGAAGTCAGCAGCAGTTGCAACTGGAAAATCGGAGTTGGAGATCTGCTCTCCCCAAGATTCAATTGTCTACCTTGCCTGCAGAATCACAGGTTGCAATTTTCAACACCATGACCGTGTGGCATCATGAGATCATGTCATGGTGGCAGCGTTAATAACCAATTTCAAACTATACTATTGACAGAAGTCATGGTTTCGGCCCCTGCCACCTGCCTCCCAGTGTCTGGCGCCTTCAACTGAGCTAGTCTCTGGATCGAGCACCCTGAACCATACATGGGAGCATATCATCAAGTGAAATTGGGGGTGCCTTGCCTCTTGAGAGTGTACATTGGAGTGTGCTTCCAAATGTGCTTGAGTGCATCCGCAGAGCTTCCTTGGATACATGCAGTCAACCAGGCTGAGTGTGTGCTATCAAGTGCAATTGGGAGTGAATTTGAAAACATACTGGGAAGTGTGCTTCAGAGTGTTTTGTGAGGTTACTTAGGAGGATACAGTCAAGCAGGCTGGGAGTGAATTCGAGAGCGTGCTCAGCAGTGTGCTTAATACCTCTTAAGAACTTGGGTGCATGCAATGAAGAGCATTTGGCAGTTTTGTTGAATGCAGCATGATGCATAGTATCAAGTGCATATAATCACATCTGTAACATAGTAATCTAGTCAATGCACAGGTCCATATCACCTCAGAGTGCCTCGCATCAGATTAGCTATGGATTACAGTCCTAGAAACAGCTACTCTATGAATTACGCGTCACGTAAGGTCATTTTTGCCGGTGACACTATTACATTGCTTGGGCATTCAAGAAATGTGTCAACTTCACAGACTACATCGATCACGATCAGTAGCTCAGTCATCTGATTGATGCATAATACATTTGGTACAACAAAGTAGCAATCCCAATGAGGTCGTTTCAATGCGATACTCAGGTAGTTCATCTTGTTCCATGCAATCTGTCCAAACAGTGGAGTAAGCATAAGTCACCAAGATATGATGCAGTGCTTCTCTAAATGGGAACATATCTGGATAGTCCATTTCAGCCAACTGCTGGATGCATTCCCACATGTTTGGAATGTCATTTCATTGTCAATGCAACTGAATCAAGTAGTAAAGGGCGACTTGCCTTGGTTGAGACGTTAGCAACAAGGAAGATACATCAGACCACAGGTATGGTGAAGGTGGAGAAGAGACATCAAACTCTGAAACAACCAAGCAAAGATGGAAGGTCTCATGGTATGTTTTTTGTAGTTATCAGAACCACTTCTATCATCCCTATAAGCTCAATCCAAAGGGCTGGACACCCTCCGCTGAACCTGCAGCCAGATAGCACACAGTGGTACTTGACTAATACATTTCACTGGAATACTTTCACAATATTGTATACATATGTTATTCGATTCCATGCGTAAAGTAAACGTAATCGTTATAACCATCTGTTGAAACCTGATCAGTGTTTACTCTGGTTGTCTTTATTCTGTTATGGAAGTTGTGCAAGCTGGTGTATTAACAATGGCGCAAGAGATTCAATAGTGAAGAATATTCTTGAGATGAATGAAACAGTTCAAAAAACCATGAACAGGATTCAAATCCTAAGGACCAACATGAAATAAGTGCACTGAATTACCTGAAATGACTGAACAAGGTGTTGGAAATATTGTAATGATATGATCACTTCATCGAACGCTTCCAAGCAGTGTGGAAGAATGCAAACATGTTCCTCACAGTATTTGGGGAGAATGTGGAGAAGAATCGGTATGTGAGGTGCAGTTCCCGAAACAAATTTCGCTTTGTGCTGATGTATTGGAGTAATGGAAAATAGAAGCCTCCTATATTGACTCAATGATTCCAGAAGGTATGACAGTGTTGGGAATGCTGATCAGATTGGATGATGCCAAATTATCTTATGGTACAGAGTCTGAATTCCTGGAAGCCAGTCTAAATTCCTAGTTGCTGGTCAGAATTATACACAAACAGTACCACCACTAACATCCACAGGGCCATTCAGCAATCCTGAAATGGGCTCTAGTAATTCTAGCCTTGGCCTGGGAAACTCTAGACCAAGCAAAAGGAATACAGCCTTGGATAGCAGTGCAGGACCATGAAAGATAACAGCCCTAATGGATGGTTGAAAACCCTGCAGGCAGCTAAGAGCTATTCTATGCAGATTGTGTTCAGCCAGCTGAAAGCCAGCCCATCCAGATCATGACTGGCCAGCTCAGACACAGCCTATCTCCCATCAGCCAATTTATGTTAATGTTACAAAACCAGTTGTTAAGCAACCTCAGCTAGATGGAATCAAGATTTGACAATATGGCCGTACAGAGGGCAATGAGTAGATAATTTCACATCTAACAATGGTTCTTATTGGACAAATATTTGTAATGTTGTCATAGGTGTGTGGTAGAAGTTTCAGGTGAAGATTCCATCAACCATGCCATCGTTCCAAAACCCTGGGGGCGGCAAAGCCGCCATCAGTGCTTGTAAAGCTCTATAAGTGGTCGAAAGCCGTGATATATTAAAATCATAACCGTTTAAGCACTTGCAGTAAGATCCAGAAAACTGAGGTCACATCAAATACACCCTCCATTGGTAATCACGATTTAAATATGCCACCATTGCTGAAGCCCTGACTAGCATATATATGTACCGACTGAACGGCGAAGAAACCCACTTCGCAAATAAGTTGACTCCTTCATGAATACGCTTGCTGCTTCCTGAATAAGTCGACTTTATATACCACCCAGCTGAGGCCAGAGGCTTTACCCCACCAACCGACTGGTACTGAGAGCAGTCGACTGTATCTTAAAATTGGGAGCATTATCACCCAGTCAACTGTACAATGGTGCAGCAGTCGCTGTACTCCACCAATTTGCAGTTAACAATTTGTTAGACTGTACGCTCCCAAGTATGTCCCCGGGTGTACACAATTGTATACTCCGCACCTCTCTCGGCCCCATACCCCCAAGTATACTCTGAAGCATTGATCTTGAGTGCAGGATATTAATTGTTAAGTGTTGTTCCATACAGAGACTGGTTAGGCAGGGTGCGGAGTGTAGGGTATCGTCAGCGGCCGAAATCATGACATCGGGCAATTTCACAGTCTAAATCATATCTTGTTAGATGCTCTCAGCACCCCATTGTGACAAGATCTCACGACGCTCACCAGCTATAGTATTGACAATTTTACTTATCTCTTCTTCAAAAACGGTGTACAATTAGATCTTGGGGAGAGTAGATCTGCAACCAAATATTCAAACAGAATCTGCAGCCCTGATTCCCACTTATTTTAGATGTATCCATCTGGACCTGGGGCTGCCCATGCTGTACAATAGTGATAGTGATGCTAATGGTGATGGCAATGGCAATACTGATGGTCGCGGTAATGGTGGTGGTGATGGTGATAGTCACGGAACCAGCCAGAGGTGGAAGCACTTAGCCAAGAAGGTTGGCTATGTCAGTGTCAAAGCTTCCACAGACTTCAAGCTCTCTATCAGCCAAAGCTTCTACAAATTCCGAGTTGTCCAACGGCCCAAAGATTCCAGTTGAGAATGTCACTCTCCCGCTCTCTCAAGCCTAGCTCTCTCAAGCAAGGTTCTCTTAAGCATATAATGATTGATTATGTTTCTATCAAGGGTACATATACTCATATATGTAAATGAGCTCTGTGTATGCATCCACACTAGCATGCATGTATGCATCCTCAGATGGTTGTACCAGCTGGATCCCATCAGCGCAACTGTATACCTTCAGTGTGGCAGCTGAATAGTTACCATATGCCCATATCCCCAAGCCCTATGGAAGATTTAAGTATACATGTAACATTTCCTTCTGCACTGCTTTAGTATACCCGAGGTTTATAGGCCAGTTGACTGAATTACAAAGTAATGCACTTCTACTCCCAGTTCATCAGCACAATGTATTTTGGTCTCTGGAAGCCTCCAGGAGTGTCTGAGAGGATGTGGAGTGTAAACTTAGATGCGTCAATTTCAGGAGAGTATCAGACCCTAGGAGAGCATTCCGACCAACCTTCAGAGTAACTGGGATCTCTGATAACTGGTACAGGAGTACCAAGGGAGGGATTGTGATAAGTTTGAGAACACCTCAGAGTGCTGGAGAGAACTTCGGGTGCACCTCGGAGCACCTGGGAGCACCTCGAATTACAGTAACGCAGTCTGGGAAAAACGACATCTTCTTTAGGTACACCGCTGGTGTGCCTGGATATCATAACAACTTATTGTTCAACAATTTTTAAAACTCATCTATTCAGTTTGTATTCTCATCTATCTATCCATACAGCTATCCTTCTAGACTCGGTATATCTCGACAGGCTGCGGGCGGTGCGTGAGAGTTAGTCGAAGTTCACCTGAAAAGCACGATGAAATGAACTCAGAGACAAACTCCGAGATCGTGATCGAGCGAGGTTGGAGAAGCCTTTGCAGGCGGTAATCGAGCGTATTTGGTGATACACTTGGAGGCCATGATTGAGTGAACTTAGAGATGCACTCCGAGTTCATGATCGAGCTAGTTTGGAGATGTACTTGGAGGCTGTGATCGAGTGAACTTAGAGATCCACTCTGAGATCATGATCGAGCTAGTTTGCATATGCACTTGCAGGCCATGATCGTGCGAACTTGGAGACCGTAATCGAAAGTGTTTGGAGATACACTTGGAGGCCGGGATTGAACAAGTATGGAGATGCACTTGGGGGCTATCATCGTACGAAGTTGGATGCAGTAATCCAGCGAGATTGGACGAGTACTTGGAGGTGGTCGATGGACGGCACGCTGGGTACTGAGACTCAATTCATCACTTAGTTGACTTGCAAACGTGGAAATGTGACATGGTGACTTTACATTTGAGCTCTCCTGGCGAGCTGGCTGATGGTGGTCAATCATATAGGGAGGTACGCCGGAAGCTGAAGCTACATTCAGGGGTCAACTCGTAATCATGAGAATGGAGAATGCTGTACTCGGTGTATCCTGTACGCGGTGTATGCTGTGCTTGGTGTATGTTGTACTCAGTGTATGCTGTACTCAGTGTCAACTCATGATCATGGCATGGAGAGATAGAGAGGGATGACTTAACTTTGTTTTCTGCGATGATGATAGAGTTGTATACGAGAAAGAGAGAGATGGAGGATGAAGACATGAGCAATGTGGAGGATACGACCGGATATGAGAAATCATGCGTACAACTTCCCTGATCAGGTTGGGAAGCCCTCGTATTGGTGTAATTACACACCAGATCGGGACTCCTACCTGCCATTTTGGGGATGGTAAATTGACTTGCACACGAAATTCTCTAAGTCCCAGTTCCTCATGATGATTTGCCTCATCTCTTCTCATCTCTCTCCTTCTCGTTCTCAACTCTACCATCACCTAAGAACAAGAAGTTAAGTCATCCCTCTCTATCTCTCCATGCCATGATAAAGAGTTGACACAGAGTACAGCATACACCGAGTACTGCATACACAGTGTACTGCATCATCCCACGATCAACCTCCTCCCGCTGCCAGCCAGTCTCTCAGCTCTCAGCGGACCTTGTTGTACTCGATTCTCACAATGGTGAGTTAACCAATGAATAGAGTCTCAGCTTCCATTACACATGCCTTCCGATCTACCGCCTCCAGATTCAATGTCTCCAGATTCACTGCCTCCAGATTGACTACCTCCAGATTGACCGGCTTCAGATCAATCGCCTCTCAATCTGCCGCATTCAGATAGATCTCCTCCATATCAACCGCCTCCAAGTACTCCTCCAATCTTGATCCATCATAGCCTCCAAGTGTATCTCCCAACACCCTCAATTACGACTGCCAAGTGCATTACTGAGTTCACTCGATCTCGGCCTCCAAGTGCATCTCCAAACTCGCTCAATCGCGGCCTCCAAGTGCATCACTGACTTCACTCGATCTCAGCCTCCAAGTCCATCTCCAACCTCGCTCAATCATGGCACCCAAGTATATCTGAGTTCACTCGATCTCTCGGTCTCCAAGTGCATCTCCAATCTCGCTCGATCCCAGACTTCAGGTGAATCTCCAAACACACTGGATCACGGCCTCCAAGTACATCATCGAGGAGCAATGGCAGGTGTATGGAAATACAGGGATAACAGAGGTGGATAGAGTGATGGGGAGTGTATATTCGGCAGACCCCGTAGTAGATAGATATCATCTCATTTCCATCTCATCTTATCATACAATGAAAATAGACACTCTATCTTTCCCAGCTTTTGGTCTCACACGCTCTGTCAGAGATTTGGTGGATCCATGCATTTGCATCGATCCTCAACGCCGGGTAGTATCATATCTTCTCACCCGATTCCTACGCTTTGTCTCAAGAATTCCGTTTGGATGTCGCGAGAGGTGAGACGGAGTGTTGATGGTGGGCCATCTGCCTGCTTGCTCGATCGTTTCACCACAACGGCCTCCAAGTGGTGCATCTCTAAGTTCTCAATGGGCGTGTCCAGGTGCTCCTCTGATTATGCTCAAGTACCATCTGCGGCCAGATTGACCGTATGTATATACATAGAGAGACTTAAACAATGCATGCCATAATATGATGTAGTGATTCTTGTGATTATAACAAAGACGAATATGATAAGACTAAATGCCTTGTGGTTATGTAGCAACCACTGCTGTGAGAATACGGCACCAAGTCTCCCTCAGCGCTGCGCAGCGGTTTCGGCTTTTCTCTAAGTCTCCCGCACATCTGTACAGAGGTCTCAGTAGCTCCAAAATTTGACTATTCTAGAAGTCAAATCTTGTAGCATCCTGAATGAACCGCCATAACTGCAGGTGCTTTCAGGAGCACCTGAGAATGCTCTTGCAGAGTCTGAGATCACTCTGCTTAGCTCCAGGGGGGTCTGGGAGCATCTAGAAGTACTTAGAAGCACTGGTGAGGTCGCCCGGAGTGTCTGGGAGGATTGCGTGTGGCTTCCGGACCGATTTACATTTTGCTGATGTTGACTGGCAAGAACTTGGCCCAGTCAACTGGGTCAGGAATTTAACTTATTCGCGAATCAGTCGACTTATTCGCGAAGCAGATTACTTCCCAGTTCAGTCGGAACATATATGGACAGGTGGGTTGCATAATTTCTCTGCAGTATGCATTAATCTAACAAGAAATCTAGCAAGGATGCATATTGTTCTTCCATTCGTGAACTAGCAGAGGTTTGCAAACCAGATCTTGAAATTCGCAAACGGGCCTGGTCGCGTATGGAGCGGAACATGTATTTGCAGTGTTTCCCTAAAATCCCTGAATGTACCTACGATAACCTCTTCCATCGAAAGCCTACTACCATAATCCCAATCTAACTTTTGCAATTGCTGTCCGATTCTAGAGCCTGTATAGACGAAGATAATCATCTGGAAGTGGTCTATTTTGGCGCTCATCCGGTGTTGGATATTTAATACCTAGAGACCGATTACACTGTTTGCCCCTTCACCCGCAGACTATTTAGCGATTGAAAAAGAAGTACATGCAATTGATTGCTTCAGTACTCGGTCATTATTGATGCTCCTTTGAGAAAACACTCCGGTAAATTTTTGATGTAGTTTTGTCGGTTGTCGGTTTTAACTTTTGAGTTTCATATGCTGCCACCTCGTGCGACGAAGTTCGGTATGTGAGCACGAATCAAACCTTCGCTTTAATTTCTGCACATCGCGCATCGTTGATGAATCACGTTTATGCAAGATAAGGTAAGTGGCGCATCGAATGCGGTAGCTTCGTGTTATCAGCACCCTAATCTCAACACCCAATAACAACCTGCATGAGCATTTTAAGTTATCTGCAGCTGATAAGCCCTGCAGCTACCCCTGCCCATGTTTCACCGGGATCCCGGCAATCGATGCACGAGGCGTAAGATTGCATCACCAGTGAGATTTGGTGAGGCTAAATTGTTCCTAAGATTAAGCTTTATCCTTACTTAGGCAGATCGTTTTGAGAAAGAGCCACGTTGTTGAGCAGAGCGGTTGTATTACCCACACTTGCGGCTCTGGAATGGTGTAGTTACCTGGTGTTCAATTGGCTAGGAGAAGCTTGGCTCTTGACATCATTTCCGGCCCCGCCAGCCGTGTCTTGAATTCACCCGTCACTAGCAAGGATTTGTGTTGAGGACCATGGCACGCTACCCGGAACTAAGCTTCTGACAGGACTAGACTCATACGCCTGGGGGAATTCGGTTAGCTCCCGCGACCCACGAGTTCGGATCCGAGACGGGAGATCGCCATGCATACGCGAGAAAAGGTTGTTTAATCGAACAGCGTTTACTCTTTCTGAGTATGACAGTTCCCGCTGGCCCTCCCTCCGAGTCTCCCGGGTAGGTGGGGGAGTCCTCCTCCTCAACGCGAGAATAGGTAGTGAGGAGATAGTTGGGGCGAACTCTGCTACTCCTACGGACTTCACCGCGATTGTTACTTGTTTAGGAGAGAGAGGGAAGAGGATACACGTGAAACCCAGAAGAGATACCGCGACCACCCGCTTGCGCAAGGATCCATTGTTTGCCTCAACCAACCGTATGATTGCTACATACCGGGTTCTTCGACTAGTCTTTCAAATGTAGCCGAAATCAAATCGCATGGCTGTCTGAGTAGGCTTTCGAAAGAGGCTCTGAAATCTAGAGATAGAGGTTTGGGCGGCACTGCCGGAAATGTCATAGCCCCCAAGTACTTGCAAACGAGAGTCTCGGTTATATGTGGGGCAGCCCGGGCATTGCCGGGATTCTTCTTCCGTTGTATGTGCGCGGGCCCGCGGCTTTCTACTTCTTGAGTAGTCTACTCGCCATCGTCTGCACTTTAGCAGGTATGCGGGAAGATGTGGAGTACGAGTTCGATAGAGAGGATCTCACGGGTGGGTGGGGGCGATACAGGAGAGTTGGCTTCTAAAACCATGCATACTAAGTGTATGCATACATATTAAACTCTGGGCTTCATGGAACATTCATGTGATCACGCCATATGTCCTTTACGATTCGGAGGCAGGCGAACATTTGCAAAACCGGAGCACCTATGCCGCCATATGCAGCCCCACCCTACCTAGACCACTGCAACAAACCTAAATTAGCACTTAGTAGGTACCTAAACTTAATAACGACCCACCCGCAGCGACACGTGCTTCCATCGCTCGTTAATGCGGCACCACCAAACCCTGCTGAACGTCACAAAACCTCACTCGTAGTACCTGACCGGTGAGTCATGGTAATCTACTCGAGTAACACCTGAATGTGCCAACTATCCCTGCGAAATATAGGCTTATCAAGCTGCAGCCAACGCATTACGCAGTGCCGCATGCAGGCGTGTGGAGCTGATAGCTATAGCTACCATTACCCCTCATTCCCCTCTCCTTTCGCACCGCCTTCAGACCACCTCAACACCACCCCAACACCATCTCCAAACCACCTTCGCACCAACTTTGGAAGCCTGTCAACATCACTACCACATTATGCCAAAGAATAAACGTTTCCCTTCGAAGGGAGGTGTTTGTTGCACGCTGTGCAACATCAAGTTCGCGACACCTCACCAGCTCCACGACCACGCGCGTGTAGCCCAAAACCACAGCATAACCGACCGCTGCGACTGCGACACTTGCAGCCCGGCAAAACGCCATCTGGACAAAAAGGTAGCAACCTTCTCCCGCTCCCATCGCAACCCTAACATCCCAGGACCTCCGCCGCACGTACCGGATCCGCCACGCGCCGCCAAAACTCTGCATCTGCTCCATCTGCGACCTCGAACTCTTCACCTGCTCCAACGGCAAGCAAAAACACGCCCACTCCCAGCAGCACCGAAACGCGGCGATCCAAAAAAACCTGTACTGCGCAGACTCGGGGAAAGCGTTCTTTTCCCCATCCGAGTTCGAAGAGCACCAGCAGCAGGACCACCACCCGGGGACGCAATACCACTGCGTCGATTGCGCCACGGACTTCCCGTCCCAATGTGCGCTGAAACGTCACCCCAAGAATGATCAGGTCCATGGGAAACGATTGGGCGAGATCCCGTGCGACGAGTGCGGGAACACGTTCGCGAATAATGCCCAGCTCGCTGCGCATCGGCTTGCTAGGAGGCATAAGAAAATGTCGCGTGTCCGGTGTCTGGCGTATCCCACGTGCGCGCGTAGGTTTACTACGAAGGGGGGGATGATGGCGCATCTAGAAAGTGGGGCTTGTAGGTCGAAGATTACTCGGAAGAGGATTGATGACCTGATCCGGCAGCACGACACGAACAATGTGATCTTGAAGGTCGGAGCCGGGGTGGGCACCCCGCCATATTTTTCTATAACGCCGTCCCCGGCGCCGTCGGGATCGATTACATCCGAGCTGTCAGAAAGCGATTCGGACGACGAGGGAACTATAATCTTTTCGGCCACCACCTCCGCCACCATGTCCCATGAGGACCCCATGATCTTCTCCCCAGTCTCATCCGCCACCATGTCTCGCCACGACGAAACCTCGTTCTCGCCAGTCTCATCCGCCACACTGTCTCAGCACGAGGAAACCATAATCTTCTCCCCCTCCTCATCCGCCACAATATCTCGCCAGGAGAGCTTCATGGATACCGCACTTATCCCGACACCATCATACGCACTCTCTGCAGAGTCTACGCCCGACCCGCCCGGATTCGATCTCAGCTCCGGCCGGGTTTGTTACATATGCGGCAAGGAATTTAAAGAGATCAAGGGGTTGGAGCAGCATCTGAATAGCATTACACATGAGCCACGGATCTACCACTGCCCGACGTTCCTGTTTTCTGGGGCGACGACGAAGCCACAGAAGGATTTTATCTCGATTAGTGGCCTGATTATGCACCTCGAAAGTGGGGCGTGTGAGGGTGGGAGTGAGGGGTTGGATAGGGCGCTTGAGTTTGTGGAGGAGAAGTTGAATGAGGAGGGGGTGGGGCATTTGTTGCGGGGGTGAACTGGGAGGTTGGGGGTTTGGTTGGGTGGGTTTGGGTTGAGAGGGTTGGGTTGGGTTGATGATGTTATGACTGTGTTTTGGTGCTTTTGTTGATGATTTTTGTTAAATTGGAGTGCTCCTCCAGCTATAATTATAACTATTGGATGATCAATTATACAAATGCATTTGCGAATTTGAAAAGAACTGCACTAGGTGGAAATTGGGTATCCGAATAATATGTCACCGTAAGCGAAATGTCTGTATTTCCAAGATGTGAAATGTATCCGCCATTGCGAGTTTCCCACTCAGGAATACTTACGCAATACCGACTAGCTTGCGTCTCGACGATTGGCGATATCGGCCGAGATGAGCCCGTGCTTGGCATTGGGCTTGGGTGAGGCTGCATCGGCAATGACGCTATGCTTGGCGATCTCCCGTCTTGCGTGAATTGAAATGAGGGTACATACTACATGAAAAAGTGGTGTGTTTTTTTAACTGTGAGTATCTGGTTTATCCTATGGAATGGTTGTCAAATTTATTGAGAAGCATTTAGAAAATTTAGGGAACGGTTTCCTAATGGTTAGTTACTTCAAACTGCTGCAATCCGCTTTATAAAATACCCATTTTTTCGCATTCATGACAGCGTTGCAAATTTGAACGGAAGAAGTAGTTAGACCGTATGCACGCAGCGCTAATGTGTCTAGGTAAGAGAAGTAGGTGAAGAACTGCTAAAAGTGATATTTACTTACAGTATCTAAATTCCCAAAGCATGTTAGCTACAATAACTACGATGCTGCGCACTCGCATTTCTGCCCTTGTACAGCTAAATTAGAGAAGCCAGAACCTTAAACCTCACTTAAATTGATCAGAGGCGGTGGATAAGGTATACCTGCATCGGGGTGAAGAGAGGCGCTGGTGCTGGTTTATACAAACGGCCTGATAATTATTGCTAGCATAGAAGCGAACCCTCGTAGAACGGGGGGAGATCATACCTAATAATAATGCGTACACGTGTGGACGGGATGGTGACGCAGCAGGGCGTGGCTGGTGTGGCTCATCATCGTGGCTGAACCTCGCAAGTTCGTTCTTCTCTTTAGAGAATACCTAGCCTCCATTGCATGATGCTACGAAACCCCTTACGAGTTGCGTGAACATGGCCAAAAGAAGGATGGATTCGAGGCAAACTTCCTAGGAGAGCATAACATATATGGTGTAGTAGCCACAGGAGGGAGGGCTATTATTGTGTTACGACCATCTCCAAGACTATTATCCATCAAAAGTATACCATAGCGCCATTTTCGCTGCCAAGGTGCGTATCTGCATTGCGAGATATGTATTTTGGGGAGAGTTAGAGCAACAATGAACTTTAAGTTCTTATTGGTCAGGAGCTGCATGGGTTATTAACCCCGCTTTTACCCCTCTGTTCCCGGATAACTCGATCGTTTGCTAGCTCTCTCATCCTTTTCCAACCCGATCCAACATCAAACTTGGCCGTACCATGCCGTCGCGATTCAAATTCCGACAGCGTCTCGGGGTGTCTTCTGGGAGTCGTCCAGCCTCGAGAGCTTCGAGCCCCACACCGCATCCAGCATCTCCCGCACCCCCAGCGTCGCCTATGTCACCTACTTCCCCGGGTCTCGCAGCACCTATCCCCGCTGTGTATCTCCAAGTATGTTCTAGGAGTCCTCAAACAACGAGAGCTTCGAGTCCTACCCTACATCCCACGTCCTCCGGTCCTCCGCCATCATCAATTCCACCTACACCTCCGGATCCCGCTTTGCCTGTCACGGTTGTTCAACTTGTCCCCAGTTGTAACGCGGCTTTCTCTGAGGCCTTGCGACGCCACACAGAGATACTAACCCCGGAGGAAAAGCTTGCTTTTGACGGAGGACATTCGATTATACCTGAACAACTCCTAACTACAATCAAGAGTCACGACGACAAGCACAACGACGCGAGTCGCTCCCGCCGGTGTGCTACTCGGGTACATGGGTTCCTGGCAGCATTGGATGCCTATTTGGGTCCAGTGTCCATCATGGCTGGCCACAGTCCCCAGATTACCTCGCTGGTTGTCGGAGGTTTAAAACTGATCGTTCAGGTGCGTTCGAGGGTTACTGCCTCGGTTATAGTAACGGCGCTAATGGGTTTATGTTAACCAATTCAGCTTGGACTTAAATTTTCAACCTTCTTTAACAAATTGACGGAGATGATGGACGATCTTACCAATCACCTGAAATACCTCTCGAAGTATGCGGAGAGTTTCCAGGACTTCCAGGAAGTGCAAGAGGTATCTAGTTTCCGGGTTACATCCATGGTATTGTCGTACGCTGAATATTCTAGGCGTTGTCATCCGCTTACCACGACTTGCTCGAATTTTGCACCGGGGCACGGAACGTCTTCGTAGATAGAGATGGAAATACAAGGCGTAAGTACTTAAATCTCTCAGATTGTGGTCGTTGCTCCAACGCAATGGGTAGTGGGAAAGATTAACAAAGGTATCAAGTATGGCGGCTAGTTGATGCCAAGCTTCCAAACACCCAACATGGTGATTTTCTGAACTAAATCTTGGCATTTAACTTGTCTCGGTTAGCTTCATGTTTCCCAAGCTACAGCTCTATTTTCAGCAGACCACTAACCATATGTGATTTGCAATCTCTGAATTGGCTGATTCTTTCAGGCTGGGTGTCGTTCCGCATATTCCTTAGGGTAACATGGGAGCCATTCGAGGAAAATTTCAATGATCTTAGTTCCCGATTTCGGAATAACGTCGAAATTGTGATTCGCACTGCCGACATCATGGAATATCAAAGACTTCGCTCGAAGGAAGAAATCGAGGCTGAGGAGAAGGAAGGTAAGATACCCTAAATCTGACTGCGTGCTACCCAGGAGATTGGCCGTAACTTCTGTTTTAGATGAAAATCGACGAAATTTGTTCCTTTGGCTCTCAGACTTGGATTTCGACAAAGAGCACGACACGATATTTTCCAAAAGACACCCGGATACCGGGAGATGGCTAGTTGATTCACCAGAATTCAGGGCTTGGATTGGTGCTAAAGGATCGTCTATGTTGTGGTGTTTTGGAAATCGTAAGTTGTTTGATATTCCCTATGAACAGGTACTCAAGTTGACTTTACCCTAGCTGGCGTTGGGAAATCTGTTCTAGCGTTCGTCTCCACTCACTATCTCCTTGAGCAGCTTTGTCCATGCTACACTAGTCTGACAGACCTTCACAGATCTATCGTTCTCGAAGAAATCTCGGCCAAATATGCACTTGACAGTGGTGTCGGCCTCGCCTTTGTATACTTCAACTACAAAAAGCAGGATACTCAGAATCCCAGCAAAATTCTGTCAACGATAATCAAGCAACTCGCACGGCAGAAACGAAGTTTACCTACAGAGTTGAAGCAATTTTATCGGAAATACTATCGAGATGCTGACTTCCCGAGCGACGAAAAACTTGAGGCACAGCTTTCAGAGCTTATGAAGACATTCGAGCAGGTCTATCTGGTCATGGATGCCATGGATGAATTGGAGGATCGGAAAGAGTTCCTTCCAGTGATCACCAGATTGGCGCAGGACTTTAGATCTTCAATAAATCTGAAGATCTTTGTCACGAGTCGTAGGGAAAAGGATATCGAAACTCATTTCAATCGATGCAACGTCCCCACGATACGAATCGAAGCAGCTAAAGTCGATGCCGATATCGCTACGTTTGTTCATGATCAGCTCAAACTATGGGACGAAAATGTTACTGAGTTTCCAATAGACCAGTCGCTAAGAGATGAGATTGCACATGCTCTGACGTCAAAATCTAACGGAATGTAAGAAACTTTCATTTGACTGTTGGCATGTCTAGGTGTTCGCCTCCATATCTCCAGAATATAGTGCAGTGTTCCTAAGTGGCCAGGCTTATTGCGGCGTAGGCTTTTCAAATGGAGGCCTCCGATTTTGCGGCCGGGCCGCTTAGGAACGCCGATATAGTGTGCACTTCTCGCGTCCTACAGGTCCAAAGATAGTGAATTCTGGTTTGCAACAATACTGTGCTGACACGTTATTACAGGTTTTTATGGGTGAAATTTCAACTGGACTATATTTATGGCCAACCGTCAATCTCCGATGTTAGGACGGCACTAAGTTCGTTGCCAAATACTATGAGCGAAACGTACATACGAATTCTAAGCAAAATCGACCGCCAGATTCCGGCACGGAAGAAGATCGCGCAGCATTCCTTGATGTGGGTAGTGGGAGCAGCGAGGCCTCTAGCGGCCGAGGAACTAATACTCGCTGTGTCTATCAAACCGGGATGCCGATCTGCCAAAGACCTAGAGAAATACTCGATAGAAACAGTCATCCAAGCTTGCGAAAATTTGCTTACAGTGGAAGACGATACGGTCCGCTTTTGCCATTTTTCAGTGTTCGAATATCTCACCGCTACAAGAGAGTCGGAGCCAGGCGATGATACAGGCCTTCTTCAAAAATATCGAAATCTTATCAACGATAAACATGCGGAGCTTGCGGAAATCTGTGTACAATACCTGTTGTTTGAAGAATCTCGAAGGTATGAAGACTACTATTTCGTCTATACGAAACGAATTCTATTCGCAAGTTATGCAGCATATTTTTTTGACCATCATATCCGGAGGATTACCAACCTTCCCGACTATCTTGCAGATATTATTGATGAGTTACTGGATTCCCCGAAAACACTTCTCACCAACTTATATAATATTCGGTCCGGTATCTATTCCTCGCAAGTCAACACAATCGACCCGCTACACCTTTGTTTGATGCTCGGCATATTAGACTCATATACGAGATCCCATAATTTCGTTCTATCCCGCAGAGATTCGACTCAATATGACGACGCTCTCCATTGTGCCGCCATCGGCGGTTCGGTATCAGCTATCCAAAAACTATTAGATCTCGGATACTCCGTTAACGCGAAGGACGCCAATAATCGATACCCACTCGATCATGCCGCTGAAGTGGGACGTTTGGAAGTACTGTGTTTTTTGTTGGGGAAAGGTGCCGATGTCAATGCACAGGGTGGTCATTTCGGCAACGCCTTGCAAGCGGCGGCATACAGAGGCCATGAACAGATTGTGCAGACTCTTCTGGAGCGTGGTGCCGATGTCAATGCTCAGGGCGGTGAATACGGCAACGCCTTGCAAGCGGTGGCATACGGAGGCAACGAACAGATTGTACAGACTCTTCTGGAGCGTGGTGCCGATGTCAATGCTCAGGGCGGTGAATACGGCAACGCCTTGCAAGCGGCGGCATACGAAGACAATGAACAGATTGTGCAGACTCTTCTGGAGCGTGGTGCCGATGTCAATGCTCAGGGCGGTCATTTCGGCAACGCCTTGCAAGCGGTGGCATACAGAGGCAACGAACAGATTGTGCAGACTCTTCTGGAGCGTGGTGCTGATGTCAATGCTCAGGGTGGTGAATACGGCAACGCCTTGCAAGCGGCGGCATACGAAGACAATGAACAGATTGTGCAGACTCTTCTGGAGCGTGGTGCCGATGTCAATGCTCAGGGCGGTCATTTCGGCAACGCCTTGCAAGCGGCGGCATACGAAGACAATAAACAGATTGTGCAAACTCTTCTGGAGCGTGGTGCCGATGTCAATGCTCAGGGCGGTCATTTCGGCAACGCCTTGCAAGCGGCGGCATGCGATGGCCATGAACAGATTGTGCAGACTCTTCTGGAGCGTGGTGCCGATGTCAATGCTCAGGGTGGTCATTTCGGCAACGCCTTGCAAGCGGCGGCATGCGGCGGCCATGAACATATTGTGCAGACTCTTCTGGAGCGTGGTGCCGATGTCAATGCTCAGGGTGGTCATTTCGGAAACGCCTTGCAAGCGGCGGCATGCGGTGGCCATGAACATATTGTGCAGACTCTTCTGGAGCGTGGTGCCGATGCCAATGCTCAGGGCGGTCATTTCGGCAACGCCTTGCAAGTGGCGGCATACAGAGGCAATGAACAGATTGTGCAGACTCTTCTGGAGCGTGGTGCCGATGTCAATGCTCCGGGTGGTGAATACGGCAGCGCCTTGCAAGCTGCCCGTAAAGGCGACGAAGATGGTATCGTTCGAATTCTGGAACAGTGGGGGGCCGTCGACTCAACAGCCTTATCAGTAAGTTCTCTGTCCTCCTTCGTCTATTAGATTTAACGTTCTAGTTATAGGCCGACGAAAGCAGCACAAACGATGAAACCGAGATTCTTACGGATAGCGCGACCGAAAATCTTACGGTATGATGCATTAGTGTTGTGGTTTTGCTACAATTCGGGGTAGGTCCATAGCTACGGTTGTCTCTTTTTTCTCTTCTTTTGCGTTTCATTTGCTAAAGGGTTCCTTGCGGTAGAATGTGGGATTTATTTTGGCATGGTGGACTTCGAGATGGACGAGGGTCTGAAGCGAGGTATTGGCGGTGGGACTAGGTCTGTAGAGTTTAAGTAACGAAACAATGTTACGTTGTTTGTCATATGTGTGCTGGTTCTTACTCTGTAAAGTTGTCTTTTCTAATCAAAGAGCCCTCTTCCAAAACATCCTGGAGAAGGATTTGTTTCAAATTACCGGAGATCTCACAGGCCGCCGAAGCGAATTATACGCGCTCAGCTTCAGCAAGTTACCCTCCACTGCTTAGCTGGCGCTTGTTTGCTAGCTTCTGTGAGGAGGTGATGACCGTGTGGACGGAGAAGGAAGCTCCAGCGATTGATTCAAGCGGGCGTCCTCCCCGCTTAACCGCTTAATGATAAAAGAATCGATATCTGCCTTCTATCCAGGGTGGTATCGTATCCAGTACTATTACCAGTCGCCCAAGTAAAGCGACGAATATGAGTTTATGTATGGCAGGGAATAATACCTCACATTTTGCTGACCTAGGAACTACCAATGTGAAAACCCATTGAATTGTATCCTGTACGCTAACATCAAAAACCAATCCCATATCCGTTTTGTACCACGCGATGGTGTGTCATCTAGACATGGCAAGCTTCTACCGATCCGGTGCATTTTTATAAGTTGTTACCGAATTCCGCTTTCTTTGTAATTTACAACTAGGAATCCCGGTGGCGAACATGTGACTCGGGTGAAAGCGGTACAATACGTTACTCCTCAAGGTGCCCGAACTCCGGAGAAGAGTTGGCTGATGCACTG
>Ga0307512_10001362_pt1 | contig 34703 bp, 35 predicted proteins | sample 14_EM_MG_FD_200267 | JGI IMG/M metagenome (GOLD analysis project Ga0307512, IMG submission 200267) | Populus trichocarpa ectomycorrhiza microbial communities from riparian zone in the Pacific Northwest, United States - 14_EM | ecosystem: Host-associated > Plants > Roots > Unclassified | place... | reverse complement strand
CCTTAAACCGGTTGACGAATCGGAGGTTTTAGTCGTCCCAATGAAGGTATACGACCTAGTCTTGGGCTTGCCATGATTTATGGCGAGAAACCCGGAAATCGACTGGAGCAAAGGTTGATTGACAGCCTTACGAACGCCAAATGGATTGCAACGGGCGACGATTCCAGAAGCAGATTGGACAAGTCCTCTGCCGGAACGCGGTGAGGTAACCAATATGGTGAGCCTTCTCCGGGTATACAACTACTCGGGGCTGCCGCATTCGATCATCTCTGAGCTAGTGAGGAAGTGGTCGAGGCATTCGTCATATGACTTGGCGAATGTCAAGGGTTGCTGGGAGCATGACTGGAAGGCATCACCGAAAACATAGTTAACGTGGAGATGGTAACAGATGATGGGGGTCGCATCCCAGCACAATATCAAGAATTGTCGTATCCTCATGAGATACAAGGACTATGTGGACGTATGCAGCAAAGATACGGCAACTCTCGCACCGCACCTTTCAATGCATCCAAAGGGAATTCGCGAGGAAGAGCGCCGTAGGAAGAGGGTGAGAGGAAATGACAGGGTACCCGGCCGTGAGGAACCACACAAATTGCGTGGATCTACGAAATCTCGGAAAGAGCGAGTGAGACGAAGAGCTGGGAAAGATAGACTTCCAATCATCACCGCCTGCGGCAGCACTGATCTCATTTGCGAAGCAGAAGGACGGCGGACTGCGGCAGTGTGTGGACTACCGAGCTCTCACTCAAGCCGCGTCGAAGAACCGATATCCTCTCCCACTGATCTCGGAGATGATCAACAGGACCCCAGGAATGCCTATCACCTCATCCAAATCAAGGAAGGCGACGAGTACGAAACCGAGCTACAATACCAATTAGAAGAGATAAGTCGTCGGCAGAGCAACGACCTTTAAAGAGAGGGATGACCCTACCGGAACCGAAATCCCCATATACTATGACCCTACCGGAGGTGCCAGAATGAAGGATCAGAATGCACTTAACGACACAGAAGTCCAGCGGCAATAAATGCACCCAGAGAGCGGGGATAAGCGTACCTAGAGAAGAATCAACATACGCACCTAGCATCCGGAAGATGATCAGCTCACCTAGAGAATTCACGGCCAAAGCTCAAAGTCAGAGACAACGGGAACAAACCAAGCGAAGTCCGAAAAGGCGAAAAGAAGTCGAAGGGTCAACGCAAAGCAAGTCGAAACACGAAGCCGGTCGAAACACGAAGCAGGTCAATGACCAAAGCGAGTCAAAAACAATCGCCAAAGCAAGTGGAAAAATGAGACGAAAGCAAGTGCAAAAATGGGACGACGCAAGTGAAGCCGACCAAGACCAGCCAAAAGACAAGCGAAGTCGACCAAGACCAGCCAAAAGACAAGCGATGTCGAAGACCTCCGAAATCCAGAGACGAAGGTTGCCGAAAGACGCGTCGGTCAATAAAGATCACCAAAAGTCTACCGAAGTTCATAAGTCTACCGAAGCACGACGGCAATCAACAATCTATTTGAGTCTAAGTTGTCGGCAGAGCAACGAACTTCAAAAAGGGGGATGACAGTGTCAAAAAATGCGTCCTACCGACAAGCCAAAAGCCCACCGGGAGGCAGTCTACCGAGACACACTGAGAAGTCGACCAAGAAGTCTACCGAGAAGTCGACCAGTCAAGTCCTACCGACAAGCCAAAAGCCCACTGGGAGGCAATCTACTGAGACGCACTGAGAAGTCGACCGAGAAGTCTACCGAGAAGTCGACCGGCAAAGTTTACCAAATCGACCCAGATTCTACTGAGGCCTCCTTTCGAGAGCGCAACCATGAAGTCGACAGGATGGTCACTGAAGCGGACTTCCAAAGACGACTACCTAGTCAAGCAGCATCTGGAAGTCAATGCCACTTACCGATGACTACCGGCTGCAAGAGATATTCTACAAAGCACACGGAAGCACTGCACGAATGCTCAAGAGAGCGCAGGCGCGCTTGAACTTGGTAAGTATAACCATCTTTAGAGAAGCTCACTTGTTAGATGTCAATGAATGCGACGCGACTACACTCGATGCAATTGATGTATACGATTGACGGCTACGACTGATGCCGGCAGCGGAAGCTCCCATCGATGCCAAGTCATGAGCGGAAGCTCTACCACCCTGACGAATTCCGACAATGACCTACACCGAGATATATGAGCTACGGGAATGATGGTAGTTGGAGCATGGGTTAGGAAGTTGAGATAATGGAGGACGGGATCACTTTTGGATGGTTTCTTGTTTCTCTCTTCTCTTCTTCTCTTCTTTGGATCACGGCCCGGTACAAATGGCGTCGGCATGGGTTTTTACCACCAGCCAATGGAGGTGGAGTTTCCCGGTGCACCGGATCCGCCGAAAGGTCGCCATTGAGCTGTACCAATCGGTAGCGGCACTTATGATTTCGTACGAGTACGTACGCGGCAGGAATGTATAATCCTTTCTTTCCTTTCCTTTCCTTTTCTCTTGTACGGTTATGCAGCCCAGGAGGTCTGCGCCTAAAGAGAGGGATAATGTAACGGCGACACGTGACTGTGGCCGGGTAACGGCCATTCTATATAGTCAGCTCGCCACGAGACTTAGATCTCTAGCGATAATCTTACCTATACACCTATTTACTATCACTCGAGTCCACGTTTGCAACCGTATACCTATAATTACCATACGTATGCCTACAAGGCCGGACGCTGGCGTACGTGCCCTTACAGCGATCCGGTGCGGTTGGATTTCATCCTAAGTTGCCATTAGGCGTTGCATTCCGATCGTTTCAAGACACAGCTCATTCACGTCCAGTCTCTCCCGCCGAACCAGGTATCGAGAGCGATAGATTAGTTCCTTGATTGGCTATTAGCGAATGGTCGCTGGCGTTTGACTTGATTACCGCCTGTGCGGGGTGTGAGGTTTTGTGTCTGGTCCAGGAAGGCCGCATTACTGTATCTCGTGCAACGGTACGCCTTGTGATCGCCGCCGTATTTTCCGCACTGCCCATTCTCTCTCCGGCTCTGGTAGACCTCCGTCGCCACCCACTGTGCCGGTGGCAGGTTATTGTGGTTGCAGCTGACGTTTGGCTTCTCCTAGTCCTTCTTCCCTCCTTTCGGTCATTCGGGAGTCACTTGTGGTGTTTCTACCGGCTCCGAGATGGATGGTCGGAATTCGCATGTCTTACCGCCGCCCTTTTGTGATTTGTTCGGCTGCCTTTGCTTTTGCTGTTGCTGTTGACTTCCGGGCTTCTTCTATTCCGGCTTGAATTTCGAGGCTGCAGCGCAATCGAATAGTTCGTCCAATGTCTCGAAACAGTCCTTGTCCTTTGGAATCCATGGTCTGACTTTGATTTTCAGATTGTGTCGTGGTACCGGCCATGCCATATCTTAGAGGACAACATTGTGTGTGATCAGGTTCCATCCGGCTCTCCTCCAATTGGCCCTCATTCGGTTTGTGTAGACTCTGACTGATTTGTTTGAGAATTGGTGATACTCCTGCATAGACTTCATTGCCGAGTTGAGTCATTGGTCCTTATCTTCGTACATCTTCATGATTTCCTGAGCGAATAGTTCGATGTCTTGGAATCATGGATGTGCCTTGTGTCATAGATCGCTATCCCACTCCGATGGGTCGGTATTCCCCGTTTTTCGTTGACTTGTATCTCGGTGGTTATTCCTGGTGTCAAGGAAGGAAATCGCATACTTGACCCGATCAGGGCCCAGTTTCGAGAAAAGGCGTTTGTGAGAATCGCAGTTCGACCGTAGGGACTCCAGGAACTTATCTAACTCCTTCGCTCCGCCCCAGTACTGCACAGGGTCGACAATCTTGATGATCGTCGATTGAGTCGGCTCAGTGGTCTCATTCCGTACAGTAGGCTGACTTTGGTCGAGGTCTGCAAGCATCCGAGTACGTTCTTCATTCCATTCGACTTGTTGCTCAAAGAGGGGTTTAAGAAGCATCCGATTCTGCGCCATCATCTCCTTATTATCATGGTCGGTGATCATGGACAAGACATCATCGGTATGCGTTTCGGGCTCAGGATGGGGTGGCTCATCATCGTCCTCTTCGTCGTCATCGCTTAATACGTCTTCTTCTCTCTTGTCATGATCCTGAGCTTTGCCGTTGCCACCATCATGAATGATTTCATCCTCTGGTAGTACCGAGACGCGTGGGGTAGGAATAGGGGTAATTCGTCCAATCGATGGTTGGAGAGACTCCATGTTGGCATGCACGTCAGCCATGCACAATGCAATTTGTAATGGTTTCTTTGGAGGCATTGAGGGTTAATTGGGGTCTGATTCTTGATTCTGTACAAATCGCGACGGGTTGAAAAGGAGGCAAACTCGCTCGTTCTGGTGAGCGAAATGTATTCCGTATCTGAAAGACCGAAAATTGTGTAAGGGTGCATATGCCCGCGTCCTGCTGTGTAGGGATACGGCTCATATTATGGCATACAGTTGCACACGGCGCACGAGTGAGATCAAGTGGAGAAGTAACTATCGAGACTTTCGGTAAAGATCTATGTGTCGTGGCGATGACAATATGAGTGCAGGTACCCGCCGCTGGACATATCACGTGCCGCGCCGTTACAAAGGGACTGGTTGTTCTGCCTTTTGGTAACTTGAACGTGTGTTGTCCCATAAGATTTAGTACAGTAGGCACGATCGATAATTATGCCAGCCTCTGTAGGCCGTGCTCTTCATCTTCATTGCGATATCGTTGCATCATCGGAGATGAATTTGCTAGAGTCCCAGTACTGGACCCCAATTGGTAGATATGTGGCTCAAGTATAATCCTGCTAAGGATATCCTGAATTACAAACATGGTTAAGTAATTGCCAGTAGGTGATTTGCAAATGAACATCATTTTGGATTTGTCACATGTACTTGCTTCTTTGAAACATGTATCATTACCTCTGGCAATGAAGAACCACTAACAGAAACTCACTTCTTAGAAATGGGATTGGAACATGAGGTGTTTACAGATTACCGGGCGCCAGGCGGGCGGGTTGAACCTATTGCTCTGCAATTCATGCTTGCATATGTGGTGTCAATATTTCAAAGAGAGACCAATCAAATTATATGACCAATGCTACTGCTTGAATTAAGCCTCGATAACAAAATCTCAATCAACCAAGAGGAAGGTATGATTGTGGGAGAATTCTTTGAAGAATAACTGATTCCAGCGAAATGCGTTTCAGAAAATCATCACAGAGAAGTATCAAAATTACTGGAATCACCTATAAATATTACTTTTTCAATTTGCATGCAGAATGGAATTATTCTTTCTTGCAAAGTACCATTTCTACAATTATCAGGGCATGAGGATGGCTGAAGGATGGATGTAGAGCAGTCAAATGGTATGTCGATTGTGCAAGACCTACGACGAAAAAATGAGTACAACAGTAATGAAGACAATGGAATCTTTATTGCTGCTTCATACTGGCGTACACAGTAATAGTAGCTTCAATGTCTATGGCGGTGCGGAATCCCAATACATAATACAACATTGATGAAGTTAAGTTCAACCACGTATCTATTTCCCTCTTTCTCGTGTCATCTCTTCCGGACACTCAACCATTTGCCACGACCTTGGAAGAGCCTCCAAATTAAACCGATACCGATGCCTGCCTTCAACCTAGATGAACAATACACTTCCCTGTTGAATAAGCACTCTGGTGTAAAATACTCAGATCATAGTACGCCCGTGTTGAGATGTGTCACCACCAGGTAGGCAATATTTTGGAGTTCGCAGAAATGATATACCACACCGTAAGTGTTTGTTCAATGATGCTTGGCCAGTTTGTAAAGTACATAGCCGTAAGCTTGGACAACTCGTAGCAGTGCATACTCATGTTGATTCAATCAATTTCTAGGCATAGGTTGCTTAGTCACATGAGGGGAGCAGAGAAGTAATGGTTTGTGTGACGGACAGAATTCACAATAATACCATACGGTCGCCATTGGTGCTCTTGTTGTTGACTGTGGATCGCGGCTCCAGCTGCTTTCTCATTGCTGGAACAACATCATCTCTTCCGAGTTGACTTCGAAGGTTGGTAGGCCTATCCATGGATTCTATACATACAGAGCGCATGAGAGCGTATTCACAGTCACATCATACGCCCGGTGATAACATGCTACTCATCTCAGTAGATTACTGTGTCCATGCAGGTGAGGTATCAAAGAGGAATGCTCCTAATAAGAATCAGGCCATCCATTGCATGATATCGTGTCAGACATTGTGTCAGATGAAGCATGATCTTAGGCATCTCGCTCATCTGATTGTATCAGTGGTTCCAATATCTGCCCATCTCAGTCCGTAGTGCTTATCGCAATTCAATGCGTAACCCTAAATTGTATTTGGCTTGGGTCATAGTTATGTTTGCTGACCAACTGAAACTTTGCCAATGTAGAATGTGACTCGTCAGCTCGTACCGAATACAAGTCTGATGTTGCACTGCATTCTACCTCAAACTAATGAGCAGGGTTCCATCAGGCCTCTTCTCATGCGGCAACATCATACTTCCCTCAGCCACGTCATGCTCAGGCCTGGACTATTCCCGTAGGGGAGGGAGTGCCCCGAGAACTGTTATGGTCTGAACAGATAAGTCTGAGATCCCACCAACTTGCATATTGACTATTGACTGCTGTGCCTGTAGAGACATGTCCCACTAGTATTAGGAATAATGAGTGTGTTTGGACACACTACACACAGCCGATACTATGTATCTCAGCTATGGCACCATAGCTTCATCATCAGAAGTCAATTGGTTAAGCAAATTGCTTATGCAATAGCCACAAAATTCTTTTGTGTCCCTGCTGAAAGACCGAAGCCTCGTTTCTCTTGTGATGTCATGAAAAGCAGTTATGCATGTCACATAACTAGACCAAGAGTACCTCCTTGCCATGTATTCATATAACTATCACCAGTACCATTATTGATGATAAAGGAGGACTCCTAACATCACCCTGTTCTCTAGGACCAGTGACCTCAACGGTGCTCTGGCATAACCAGTAGAAAATCAAATGATACCACTCACTGTACCAAAGAAATACTTACAAATAATAACAAAAATAATAGTAACTTTTTTCGTTTTGTATTGCTTGCTTTTACCAAATCTTCTGCCTCTTTCAACTAATGGATTCTTACCGTGATAATCTTTCAATAATTTGAACGGACATTCCAACACACTCTTATACATTTCCCACATGTTTTCATCAGCCGAATAACCTTACTATCTCACCAAACAAACCTGGTTTCTTGGGTCACCATTGGAAGGCCCACTACCAGCAATCTATTCCATATTTCATTCTGCATTGGCGGCATCCACCTCGATTGGATGCATCTCGGGATCGTTTCCTGGGTATCGTTCTAACAGCGAGATGTTGAATGTCAAATGAATCTTCCAATACTCTAGGAACTTTATCGTACTGTATCATCCATTCTTCCCTGTTGTGATAACTTCAAAAGGTCTGTGAATCTTATCCTCTGATGTTTTGCATCGGTGGTTGCCACAGATGGTTCTTCTGTTCTTCATTACCCGCCCTCGTTTCATACATGGTTCTGTTGATTTCCACTTCGATTCGTAATCGCTTCGCATTGGTTGGCAGGATTCAACTATCTGCCTCGATAGTTTTGAGTGAACCGCAATCATTCAGTGACCATATCATTCCGAAGCTGGCCTGATCAATTGCACCTCCTTGGCCTATTCGTTGCTGGTTGACTTCCACAACTCGCATAAAATGTAGACATCTGGGTAGCAAAATGTTTCAAGGTATTATATGCATACTCTGCCATTGCTAATATTGCTGCCCAAACATTCTGTTGGTGGAGGTAATAAGACCTGAGATGACTTGTATTGACCTGATTTCTCGTTTCCGTTTAACCATCCAACGGTTGGTGATAACCTGTGCTCAGATTTCATTGAATACCAACGTAATGATATAAGTCAGTGAGGAATTGCCCAGTTAACATTCCATCTCGATCCGAAAGCACATCTTCCTGACCCACCTGGCACTTCCCAGCCTTCTCTCAATCAGCTCAAGCTACCATTGGAAAATCATTTTTCTTTATTCGAATGATATCTGCCATTTTTGTTAAACATACCACTACTACTCATGTTATTGTTGCTCCCTCGGATCCCGGATGATCAGTAATAAAATCTATACTGATATGAGTCCATGGTATTCACGCCATTCTAGTGTATCTCCAAACTCGATCGATCCTAGCGTCCAAGTGCATCTCTCAGTTCACTTGATCTCAGCCTCAAAGTGCATCTCTAAACTAGCTCGATCAAGTCCTCCAGGTATATCTTCAATGAGCGATGGTGGGTGTACCGTGATACAGGGGAAACTGAGAAAGAATGAGCTACACGGAGTATATTTTCGGAAGACCCCAGGGTAGATAGGCCGCATCTCATTTTCATCTCATCGTGATGTATAGTGTTAACAACGGTTCCGTTTTTGGACCGTTTCTACTATAGCGGTTCCAAGAAAACCCGGCCCAGGCCGGTTCGGTCCGGGTTTATGCCAAACGGTTCCCTCAATTAAGTCCATGAATATTGATCCGATAATTTAGTGTTTGGTACATGAAATATGCAGCTTTAGATGCCGCTTCTGTTGGAGGTCTCCGATTTTTGATATCTTTAAAACTCAGCAAGCTGCTTTGAAATTATTGTCATTTTTGGCCCAAAAACGACGTTTTAGGGCTGCCGCTTGCTTAGATTTAAAGATATCGAAAATCGGAGACGGCCAAAAGATGCGCCGTGCAGAGCTGCATATTTTACATACCAAACACTTAACTCTCTGATCAATATTTGTGGCTTTAAAGTGAAGGTGCGCTTAAAAAATCGTCAATTTTTGATGGGGTAAGGCCGTTGCCACGCAGACCTATAAAACCGGCCGGGTCCGAAACTGGAACCGTTGCGAACACTAGTGATGTACGCCGAAAATACACAGTGTATCCTTCCCAACTTTTGGTCTCACTTCTGGGATCGACACAATTGGGTGGATCCTCACGGCCAGGTAGTATCATATCTTCTCACCTTCTTCCTACGATCCTCGAGCTTAATGTAGAAGGATAGCGAGGAGAGATTTTCTTAGCGTCACCCATTGCATTCGAATCCCGATGCAAGCAGATACCCAATGAACCCCTTCCGATGTATGGTTACAGTTGGCCTCAATGGCACAGTGTTTGTTTAATTTAGGAGACCGTATGAGCGAGAAAGCACGGCGAAATAGCGACCAGAGGTTGTGTTAGCAACAGTTCCAAATTGCCGGGTCGGTTCCAGGTCCAGTTCCGACCCGGAACTGAATGATTGCAACGGGTCTCACCTCATGAAATCCTGGACCGTTGCCATTGGGCCGGTGTTCCCACCAACAACCCGGGATTACAAGTCAACAATTTTCGCTAGAATTAAGTATTTGAGTTGAGATTGTATCGTCACATGATTAGTAGGTTAATTGTGTAGTTTTAGCCGCTCTTTCACCTCCCGCTCTCAGATTTGCGGTCAGACCAATATTCGTCGAGTCGCTATCAAAAACCCGTGAATTTTGCCCGAAAAGTGACATTATTTCACAGCGATTCGATGAATATTGGTCCTATCGCAAATCTGACAGCTGGAGGTGAAAGATGGGCTAAAACCGCACAATCTGCATAATGATCATATCGCGATAGGATCAGAACTCAGATACTTAATTGGAGCGAAGGTTGCCGGAACGGTAATATGGAACCGCGGTTCGGGTTCAACCCTGCCACCAAACCTTGGGTTTATGTCCGGTCCGGGTAACAAACCCACAAAGACAGAGCGGGTTGGGTTCCTTAGCGGTCCCGGACCCGGATGTGAGCCTTCGGGTCAGTTCCAACCTGGACCGAAGCCGGGTAACCCGGAACCGGTGCTAAGACTAACCAGACCGTGGTTGGTAACATGACCAGTGAGATTGACGCCGGGCGCAAAGTAATCCGCCACGCGGGTGCCTCTGACAGGTCTGATTGCGCGCGTCCACTCTGACCCAACCATTCTGCCCGGATGGAAATCTTTTTTGCTGATGTAATAAGCCATGCTCAGTGTGATGAGGGCTTTTTGTATGTTGACAATTGTTGCATGCGTTGCAAAGCTCCAGAACATCCATTTCCTGTTTGGCTAAGGAAAATTTCTCGTTCACAATTCCATAGTCCTTTCACCCCTGAAATGTCCTGCTACCTTAGAATCACGCTCTGATTCCACAGATCTTTTCCTCAACCCCGTGGGTACATATACTCTATTTTTCCAACAAAGAATGTCGTTGGAGATTCAATATTGTTTGTGAATGTTGCATCCAGAGCTGAGTCGCTTGCGTATCACCCTACAGTCTTCATCCAGCATTACTTTCTCTTCAATGCGCTCCTTTGGCTCTGGCAATAGTTGTTAGACATCTAATACTCTCATATTGATAACATCTACTTTGTCGTCGTCAATTTGCATAGCTCCAGCTTCTAACCATTCATTGTTCATACCAAAGGTTGGTTACATGCAGGTATCGTACCCCATTCTCCCAAGGTGAACACCGGTTGCCTGCATAGCATATCCGCTGTGAGATTTGAAGCACCATCTCTCTAAAATAAATCAAAATCGAAAGTCTATAATTCTTGGGACAATCTTGCTTGTCTCCAGTTTAACAAAACCGTGTTTTGGAAGTAATTTAAATTTGGATAGTCAGAGTGAACTATTGTTTCATATTTGGCTCCCAGTAGGAAGTGTCTCCATCTCGATAAGAAAAATGCAATTGCTAACATTTCCATATCAAGAACGTCGTAATTACGCTCAGCAGGCAAAAGTATCCTTGATATAAACTGACTGGGTTTAGCTGGCTGTGTTCAAATTTTTGTGAGAGCATACCAGCTATTGCAAAATTTGATGCATCAAATTTGACCAGAGCAGGTCGATTAGGAGCATAACGCCATACAATAGAAGATTTGCTCGATCTAAAAAGATCTGTAATTTTACGGAACTCAGCCTCCTGTGATGTCCCCGAAAGTATATTTGTATCTATTCCCCTGAGAAGATCGGTAATTGGTGAGACAATTGCTGCATACTATTGCACAAATCTCCGATAACAGATCCACAATCTTAACAGTTGTTGTATTTCTTTTTCAGTGGTTCGTCAAGCCCAGTCAACGATGGCCTGCGCATTATCAGGATTCAATCGTAACCCAGATCAAGCGTTAGCAACGGGTCTGGACCGTCACTTCGGGTCCATGTCCGGGTCGGAACCAAACAGGTGCGAAATTGGCGGTCCGTGTTGTCAATACACCTGAACTGTCCATTCTGGTACGGTTGTTCAGAAAACTCCCTACCCATCAGGATTGAGTGGGTACTCAGCAGGTTTCCGAGCAGGTCCATCTGGAAATACATATAATGTGCTTTCCTTCCGTGTTTGATAAGAGTTCTTAATGAAAATCGATAATTTGACATCCAGGAATCACCTTTTGCATGGTTTGCAGGTTGCGATATCGACAATATTTGAATTCTTGTTTTTCCTTGATTATTTTGTATTTTTGACTTTGGAGGAGGTCATTAATGCAATGTTAAGCTCCAATATCCAGGCGACGCCTTCATTACCCAATCAATATCACCAGAAATTGATGACCCTCAGTTGATGCTAGGTTGACAGTCATTTTCAGAATGGCGCTGGACCATGTCACTTTGTCTATTGGCTACAATGGCTACCTATAAGGATGTTATGGATAACAGTGAGCAAATCACTTACCAATTACCTTATTGATAAGACCAACAATGTTTGACGCTCCATTGACGCTCATTTTCAGGATGGGGAACTATACGTGTCGCTTGCTCTTTTGCTGATAAAGGCTGCCAATATGTTGGTCACGCATAACAGCAAGTAGATCCCTTTCCAATTACCATACTTACATTGCCAGAAAGCATTGACGCTCTGTTGACGATCAGTTTAAGATGGTAGCGAAATAGACCCTAACCCTAGTGCTAATACAGTCAGCCAAACTTTGATTATGGGTAAGTGCTGTAGCATAGCCCTTGGATTGAACTAGATGCAACACCCAAGAATCTTGACGCTCTGTTGACGCTCTGTTGATGCTCAGTGGATGCTCTGTTGACACTGTGTTGACGCTGATTTTCAGGTGAAGTGACATTGAGATAAATGATAATTCCTATAATGGCGGCCATTACTTCGAGTATAGGCAAATTTGGCAGCACAGCCTTGGGATTGTACAGCATGCAACACCCAAATTCATTGACGTTCTGTTGATGCTCATTGTCAAGTGGAGTGACTTCGAGATTAATGATTCTGCGTAGAATGGCGGCCAATCCTTCGACTATGGGCAAATTCCGTAGCACACTCTTTGGATGATACATGATGCAACACCCAAATTTGTTGACGCTCTGTTGACGCTCATTTTCAGACTGGGGCAGTGACCATGTTGCGGTTTCTTTTGCACATGAAGGCTGCTGATACGTCGATGATGGGTAAATGCCATAGCATAGCCCCTGGATTATACAAGATGAAACACGCAAGATTGTTGACGCCCTGTTGATGCTCTCTTGATGCTCTGTTGACGCTCTGTTGCAGCTGTGTTGACGCTATGCTGACGCTCATTTTCAGGTGAAGCCACATCATCATAAACGGTATGGCATATATAGGAGGCCAAACCTTTGAATAAGGGTCTATGCTGCATCATATCCCTTGGATTATACAAGATGCAACACCCGAATTCATTAACACTCTGTTGACGCTCATTTTCACAATGGGGCTGTGACCATGTTGCTGTCTCTTTCAGCATAAAGGCTGCCAATAGGTTGATTATGGGTAAATGCCGTAGCATAGTCCTTGGATCATACAAGATGCAACACCCAAGATTGTTCACCCTCAGTTGACGCTCTGTTGATGCTCTGTTGACACTCTGTTGACGCTCTGGTGACGCTCTGTTGATGCTCTGTTGACACTCTGTTCACGCTCTGCTGGCGCTCTGTTGACGCTCAGTTGACGCTCATTTTCAGGTGATGCGACATTGACACTCATGATATTGCCTATACCAGCTGCCAAAACTTTGATTATGGGTAAAAGCCGTAGCATAGCCCTCGGATCATACAAGATGGAACACCTGAAATTGTCGATGCTCTGTTGACGCTCATTTTCACAATGGGGCTGTGACCATGTCGCTTTCTCTTTTGAGCATAAAGGCTGTGGATACATTGATTATGGGTACATGATGTTGCATAGCCCTTGGTGTATAGAAGATGCAACATCCGAGATTGTTGACGCTCGGTTGACACTATGTTGACGCTCATTTCCAGATGAAGCGACATCGACATTGATGATATTGCCTATATAGGCAGCCAATACTTCCATTATGTACAAATGCTGTAGCACAGCCCTTGGCTTATACAAGATTCAACACCAACAATAGTTGATGCTCTGTTGATGCTCTGTTGATGCTCTGTTGATGCTCATTTTCGTTGTAGCAAAAACCACATTAACCATATTGCCTATAGAGTCGGCCAATACTTCGACTATGGGTAATGGTCGTAGTGTAGCCCTTGGATTATACAAGATGCAACAGCTAAAATCGTTGCCGCTCCAATGACTCTCATTCTCAGAATGTGGCTTTTGCCATGTCACTGGAGCTTTTGCCCAGAATGGCTGCCAATACGTTGATTACGGATAACAGCGAGCGAAGCGCGTCCCAAATTTCTTACCTTAAAGACCAAAATTCGTTGACCTTCCGTTGATGCTCATGGTCAGTGTGGGGCTGGTACCGTGTCACATTTTCTTTTGCCTATAAAAACTGCCAATATGTCGATTATGGATAACAGCGTTCAAATCGCGTCTCAGACAACTTACTTTCAAGACCAAAAATGGTTCAGGCTCCATTGACTTTCATTTACAGCATGGGGCTGTTACCGTGTCACTTTCTCTTTTGCCTATAAAGGCTGGCGATATGTTGATTATGGATAACAGCGAGCAAATAGCTGGCCAAACAACTTACTTACAAGACCAAATATTGTTGACTCTCTGTTGACGCTCATTTTCAGCATGGGGCGTTTACCATCTCACTTGCTCTTTTGCCGACAATGGTGGCCAATCCGTCAGTTATGGACAGCAGCGAGAAAATCGCTTCCCAATTAACTCACTTCTACGACTGAAAATTTTTGACGCTCCATTGACGCTCATTGTCAGAATGTGGCTGTTGCCATGTCGCAGTCTGTTATGCCTATAAAGGTTGGCAATGCATTGATTATGGATAACAGCTAGCAAATGGCTTTGCAATCAAGTAGCTTACAAGTCCAAAAATTGTTGACACTTGAGAGCCGCTCACTATAAATATGTCCTTAACGTTGTTGGATGGTCAATAACTTTGTACACATATTCACATAGTCATCATTGACAGCCAATTTATAATTTGTATGAATACTCCGTTGTATGCAAAAGCGTTGTGGCAACTCAATGTCTGATCCACTGATGCACATGATCTCTGAGCGATGGATAACGTAGCGCTGTCCCATTCCAGCACTTTCAGCTGCCAATTTACTGCATGTAGATCCATTTACCCATTTTCCATTATTACAGCCCAGCTTCCTCACTTTGCCCTATGCATTTCCTTCTCGTCGATTTTCATGACCTACCATAAGCAATTTTCAATATGTTCACTATGTGCACAAGGTATCAATGCAGAGTGACGTAGTTGGATGTATGGATGAATACAAAATGATCATGGGCATTCACACCGATTCGCATTGTGCATTGACTGCCCCTTCTCAGACTGGTACGCCATCCCTGACTCATATTTTGTTAGTAAATTTTGTCTCCAATTTAGATTGCCCCTTCTCACTTATCTGTAAGAGGCAGGACAATGTCAGGTTGATCAATTCTCATTCAAGTCAGTTTGGAGTCTAGAACTTTCGTAGGGCCCGTATGCCCCTTGCACATGCACACACGAATTATCACGTCTCACGATTTGGATACTGAAATAGTAACAATGTTGCCAAGTTGCAAAGTGGGTACACCAATTACTTTTCGCGGAGATGAGTCTTCAATGATCACTAATTGTGCAGGTATTGTACTGATGACAAACGAGCCATTACAATATGTTCATCTGAATCCAATTACTGTATGGTAATTAGCTAGGGATGTTACATGCAGGGGTACAAGCTTATGAGTTTAACAGGCTTGGATTTGAGTATCAGTGATGAATTGAGTACCTCGTTGGACGTCAGAGCCGATATGCATATGTATGTCCATGGTTCCCCAGATGCCAATCGGAGATGGCTCCTCTCTGTGTGTGAAGTTCCATGTGGCATAGCAATTTTCTGCTTTCACTATCGTGTATCTCCATCAGCTCACCAAATGTTGTCTGTGCAGTAGCAGGTGCTCAATGATCTGATTGCAGGTTGATGACTACCGTAACTGTCGATATGGCTGTTCTGTACCTCAAATCTTACTAATGATGCAAGACGAAATATCGGTCACACTCAACTTCATGATATAGCAGCGAGCATGTCACTGCTTGTTTCGATTATAAAGGCAGCCAATAAAACGAACAAAGACAAGGATGTACCAAACGTAACATTTTGCACAAGACAGTGGGATATCTGAATACGACCATAAATAGAAAAATATGAGAACTAGAACCGGAAATTGGAACCGACGGGTCTAGCCAACACCAGCACAACCCTCATGGTGTCAGGTACGTGTCCGGGTTTGACCCGCGAAGAAGCTGCGGGGCGGGTTTTAGGAGAGGTTTCGAACCAAACCAAACTGTTTTTCCGGACCAAACCTGCATCGCTGGCGGGTTACCCGGACTCGTAGCTAACACTACCCAGCTCGTTTGACCATACAGCCCAAAAATCAAACTTCTTTTGCGTCGACAATACTCTTACCAATTTCAACTCACATATCGTTATCCAGAAGTAGCTGGAATACCCTGCAAACCTGAATATGGTATTTCTCAATAAATTGTTTGGTGGCTATCAGAATATCATAGATATATTCCACTACTACCAGTCCTCCATCATCCTCCATAGCCAGTATGGTGTTGATAACAAGTTCCAATCAAAGAAATGGTCGTAATATTCTATCGATATCTCTTTGGAACGTTGTCTGTGCATTGGTTAATCTCAATGGTTTAACCATATACTTATACAGGCCAAACTTGGTCCTAAAGGCAGTAAACATTTCATTACACATTTCCATCCACATTAGATGCAATGTTACTTTCATATCTGTTTTTGTGATATGATTGCAGTCCCTCGTTATCCGAGATGATATATCTATAATTGGGAGACCGGTTTTATTCTTTTTCGTATGGTTGTTAAGATTTGCATAGTCAACACATAATCTATGTACATTCCTGTTGGCTTTAGGGCTATAGAATATTGGACTCCCCACTGAACTGCTCAATGGACGTATCTTCTTCTCCCTAATTATTTTCTCAATATATTCAACTAGTATCTTTTCTTCTTCCTGAGATAATTGATAAATTGGTTGCATTTGAGACTTATCACATGATGAAATAAGTTCGATACCATGATCACACCTCAAGGGTCCGGTAACCTTTCTGCATGTTCAGGATCAAATAACAATGAACACTTATGGTATTACTTGGGTAGTCGATCCAGCATTGAAGGAGTGGATTGTACCAATGAGCTGATATGGATGGCATGCCAAGTCAATGCTACCTCTTGATCATATGTTATTGAATTTTCGGAATGTATTTTCTTGTGGCCACAGTATACTGAAAGACAATGCGCTAAGTAGAAATGCGATGATGTAGTTCACTGAGCTGTATGCTATTCGAGATACCATACTGGTATTAAACAATTGTATTCTTTTGAACTTGGGAAAACCTCAAACAGTTTGTCTTCATAATCAAAAGAGTCACAATTTCCTAATGAAAATCCCAACCGATTTGTAAAGAGTTCTTCCGTAAGCACTTCTCATCCAGTAAAATGCTTGCATTTCACTTATATTGTTCTTTTAGCAACTTGCCTTGTGAAAGCCTTGGTGGCAGTTGGTGAAATAACAAAGGTAGGGATTCCAAGAACAAGCATACACCGGAGTGGATAGTAGTGATCCGGATAGTCGGTAAAGGAATTGTATGTTGGTCTTTTCCCGAGTATTGTTGGTGATGCTTTTGAGATCCTCTTATGTTTGTGGTAGGATGCATAATATGCATAATCGCATGATGTATCTTGCTTTTTGGTTGTATGATCATGCTGATCTGTAGCTTTGCGTTCAACAATCGCTCTCCTCTTGACAATAGCGTATTTACAATACAATAATAGCAGAGTGGTAATGAATACGTCATACAGTAGTTGGAAATAAATCCACCTACGGACTAGCAGTTTCGACCTTTAGGTTATCCTCAGTAGGGAGAAAATAAAAATCAAATCAAAAGGTCTTCCAATCACAGATTGGTATGATTCAATTTTTCATTTGTGACCTTAAGCTGAATAACGCGTATTCTTCCTTGCTATCTGGATGTGACCAATTGTTTTCATTATCATGTTTTTCCTGGGATTCCAGTTGTTGTTCCGAATCGTTTTCAGCAAGGTTTCATTTCTCCAAAACTTCTACCTTGGACTGATCATACTGCTCGTAGTGCTCCTTGTTGGAATTCATATCGGACTCCTCATCTGATGTATTCAGATCAACTTCGGACTCCAATTCTTTCTCTTGATTATAAGGTCCATCTTTGAAATTTCGGTATTCGTTCAGTATTGGAAATGGTGCTGTGTCGACTTCTATTTGTGCCCATCCAAAACAGTCCTTGGTTTTATAGGATCCTTGTCTGTCTCCTATCCAAGCACATCTTCAACATCCTCCGGCTGGCTTTCTTCTATCTCACTCGGACTTATCGATGCCTTCAATCTGTTCTGGATCTGTTGTGTGTGGAATATTTTTTAGTGTGAACTTGCCGCGGGACTGATTATCATTGCGTCCTCATTAAACCGTACTTTCAAATGTTGTTGATTTTGGAACTGAGTTACTTTATCAAATCAAGCAATTGTCTGTGACTCTTTCCGTACCTCAGAAATGGGTTTCGGTAATCCTGGATTCTCTGTGGCTTCTTCCCATCTTTCGCAGTCTGTCCTGCATTGATATTAATGCTGAAAATTTTATCCTCAGTTCTTCAGATTGAATCAACGGTATGCATTTGCTCATGGATTTGTCGCAGGAATCGATCAAGCATGATGCTTTTTGGCGGTGTGCCGGAAACGATCGTGTTATCATTATGCAACTGGATTAGTGTCAACATATGCCTAATACAATGATAATAGTGGATTTTGTCTAATGACTCATGTTACCAACTGGTCAGGGTAACCCGCAAGCTGTACAGTTTGTGACTGGCGGTTCGGTTCGGTTTCATTCCCACCAGGCCAAAACCTGACCTCCTGTGTCTTGGTGGGGTTGTTACCCTGAACAAAGATAAACTTGTGGGTTTTTGGCCATGACTGCAGTTCTATTTCATACTTCATACAACTTTTGTTCAACTTTAGCTCCAACTAAGTATTTTAGTTTTGATTGTATGATCACATGATGAATATGGCAATTTTGCAGTTTCAGCACCAGTTTCACGCCCTGCTTTCAAATTTGCCATTTGACCAATATTTGTTGAATCCCTCTGGAATAACACCAAATTTCAAGCAAAGTTCGCTGGATTTCAATTGCGACTCAATGAATATTGTTCAGATAACAAATCTGAAAGCGGGAGGAGAAAGAGAGGCTAACACTGCACGATCTACGTATTGATCATGTGATAATACGATCGGAACTCAAATACTTAATTGCCACTCAAGATGTTTGGTAGATACACATGGTTTTTGTGGTAAAACCGGCGCAATTCTAACAGTGCTGGCTTTCCGTGTGGTAAAACCCATTGCCACGGTCAGGGTTCTGCTGCAAATGGACCCGGAACTGGCCCGGCAATCTGGAACTGTTGCTAACACTCCTAATAAAGCTTAGACCTCGGCTTTGGTGTTCTTATCCTCAAATTGTAGTGTGTGAACGTGGATATACCCTGTTATTTATTTCGGATGCTTTCCACTCAGGGCACCCTTAAGCCATTTAACATGACATGCCGTAGCATATGTATCAATTAAGAATCCGATCGAACCAATGGTTCGCTCATCCTTTGGCAATTGTCCTGGTCAATCCGGTCTATATACTTCAACCACTATCCAAGAGGGCTCAATGTCTTCCCCTTGTTCTCCTTCAAATCGTTTAGCGTCCTTAGTTCCAATGAGTGTGGCGTACTGTAATTCTTGAATGCATCATAGTTTTCGACTCTGCTGATGATAATTATTATTATCATTACTGTGATCCGAAGGTCGAGGGTCTCTTGGCGGTGGAAATGTTTCCCACTGCTCCGGCTGCTCCACTGGGTGCTCATCCAGCTGCTGCTGCGGCTGCTCTTCGGGCTGCTCCATCTTCTGCTCCACCGGCTGCTCCATCGCTACCAGCACCTCCTCGAATTCTTCATAAGCTAATCGAGGCACTTTCAGTATCCTGTAAGCCTGACGCATCACTACCAATGCAACATCTACTTTGAGAATGCACTGTTGTTGATAGCCCTGCATAGTTTCCTGGTCTAACGTAATTTGATGACTGTGAAAATTGATAACCTTCCAACGCAGTTTTTAGTCCAGGAATAAATTCCTGCAAATGTGCAAGTTGTTCGTCCAGAACTGCCATGGGCTCTGTAAATTCTCTTCTGGACAGCACTTCTTGAAGTAAGTTCTTAATAAAGTCTAACACTTCTGTAACGGCAGGCGGTTAGGGTTCCCACGAGCGGCACATGATGTGTGCAGCGCCGGGTAATGGCCATCCTATATAGTCGGCTGGCCCCGAGACTTAGATCTCTAGAGATAATCTGACCTGACATTTTCACATATGCTATCGCTCGAGTCCACGATTGCAACCATATCCACCCAATTACCATCAATACCGGTACGCAGCTGGAGGCTGTCGTACGCGCCGTTACATTATTATCCCTTTTTCAGTAAACCGATACGTTTCCCTCACGGGATTCCAGGATGTTGCACTTACCGATTTCCCGACGCGTCGGCTCCAAGTTGACAATCGGATGACGAAAGTCAATCTACACACACTTTCAGTGATCTGCCACTTATAACGATCATCATACAGAAAAATCTACCCCGAATTGGGTCAATTGATGAAACCAGAGATAAGTTCGGACACTGTATCACCCGAGGCATGCGTAAGTGGTTGAGTTGACCAATTCCCACTCACCAAGGGACTAAACCCATTCAATGAGAGAAATTGCATACGATCGAACAACGGAGGTTTACTGGCTGATGACTGCAGCCGAGCGCTGACAACAGAGAAGCTGCAAATACGAGACCATGTTACCCCGAATGAGTCAATTCAGGACTGAAGCCCAAACGACTCAAGAGACGATATACGAGTCAACTTACTTACATATTTTACAATCAAATTCAATTACGATTACATTCCACATGCCTATTGAACAGACGAGGTAGCACTTACGGTGGAGAGCCAGCCCAGTTGGAGCTGACTTCTGGTAGAGATGATGGGGAAGACCTTGTATGGTGCCGAAAGTCGAGGTCGGCAGACTGTGACACCTGAGATCAGCTGCAATTGCAAATACTACTGAGCACCCTTACATGACGAAAGCCCAATATCGTGTCACCACTTGGACAAATACCGCCTCCAGAAGAACACCAATTGGATGGTTAATTCTGCTGACCAATTCCGACCTATTAGGATGACTGGGTCGGGTGACACCAAATACCTTATCAGCTGAGGCGAAGTCAAACCCCCATCCCACAGTACAGCAGTCAATTGAACTTTGTACCGGCATATACGAGAACGCCAAAAATTGATATTTATTGCCAAGCCATCCCCAGATCGTCACCCGAGCACAATATCAATCGACCTGGGAGAGGAGTCCACCCTCGTACAAGAGTCCACCCTCGGACCAGAGTCCACCCTCCACAGTTTGTGACTTACGCATCGGGAGTTTTAATCGACCCAGCTTTTCTTGACCAATCATCTGAGATCAATGGCTTGTTGCCTCAAGAACCGTCTGGCCAACGGGTTTGTGATATATATACTATTGCAACTCGTCACATCACTTTGCGGATGGACAGTCCTGAGATATCAAGCAGGGGGCGGGATGGCCCCGATGAACCAACGCGGGAGGGGGATGATTATCTTGTCGGTCCTGTTGGGGGCATCGGAGCGCTCCAGGGAAGCTGGGACGGCGAAGGAGCAACTCTGCAGGCAGATCCCATTAGTACTCTGTTGTCTGAATTACATATTATCAAAAAGTTCTGAATGCAGATCCCATTTGAACTCTGCAGTTGGAGCATAACGCGGTGAGGACTAAAGAGCTTCCGAGGTACTATAGCAGGAGCACCGCATATATGACAACCTTTCCTGCAGGCTGGGCGTCATAGCACTCGCGCTTTGACTCTGGGTTTGCACTAGGGTTACTGAGAGCTACTGGAGAGCAGTCTCACGAAGAGGAATACCCTCGTACGCTTGAACGCCGAGTGTGAGCAGCAGCGGTGGTTGCGGAAGATGATTTACACATTGACAGTGCTTGAATGACGGCTACCGGCTCGCAGAGTCACGAAGGGAGTGTTTGGACAGCAGGGCTTGGCCCTACTGTTGTGAGCTGTTCAGATCCGGCCTCCTGGATTTGCCATTAACTGCTTCCATCCTCTTTTGCATTACCATTTGAGCTAACACAAGTGGATGGAGCTGGAAATTGCGATGGCACCGATGGAGCTGCAGGATGACTTGCCAATCAGAGACCACCCGGTTATCGCGAGAATGGAGTACAGACAACTCAAGATACCGCTGACAGAATCTCGGCAGTAACACACGCCTGAGGCATTGCAGAGGATTTGCAATGGCACCGCGGCACTGAGACTTTCCCGAATGCATCCATGCCACCAATGATAGTGTTCATGCAATAGGCGATCATTCCAAAACCACTAAGAGCTATGGCGGAGGCCACAGAATCCGAGTACAAATTGCATGTCCAAGAGATGGCCGAGATGAATGACATCAGTCAACTGCGTGAGGGCGATACACAACGTTATGTGGAATTCTACCCGTCTCATGATCCCTTTCGTTAGATGACATGTTACAAGACTAGCAATTCAGTTCAGAAGATGTACAGAGACACAGATACTTGATGTACCGGCGGCATAACTCCGCCAAGTACACTCCCAAGCACTATGTGAAGATACCTAACTACAATGCCGAATGCCGAATACGACACCAACTCTGATTCTGACATCCCGAGTTATTGAGCTACATAATCACGAGATACAAGTCTATATGGCACCCAATGAAGCTGTATGAGATTAGTTGTCAGCAGGCAACAACCGTTGAAAGAGAGGGATGACCGTACCGGAATCACAACCTCCACCGCAAACGATTACCGTACCGTAAGTGCAAGAACGAAGCACCATGAGATTCATTTATCAACTGAGAAGGCTAGCAGCGAACGACGATAAGTGCACCGAGTCAAATCATGGCAAGCACACCTACCAATGCATCAACAAGCACTCCCGAAGTAGAGCCAGCGAGCGCACCCTGCGATATGAGATGATAGGCGCACCTAGCATATCACGGACATCCAATATCCATGCAAATACACTGGAAAGGGGATGATAAGCCAAACGAGCCAGGTGAATACCGAACGACTGTGATATGTCTCCCGAATTGGTTCTGAACGCGATTGAATATGGCCACCGGACATACTAAATAGCCTACAGAATGGCATCACGAGAGACAGTCAAGATGACTACCAAGATATCATCACCGCGATCTCAGCAACAGATTGCACTGCCGAAAGCCTTCACATGGACATACAAGGACTATGTGGACATATGCAGCGAAAGATATGGCAACACTCGCACCGCACTGTGCAACACATCCATAGGGAATTTATGAAGAAGAGCGGTTCTGGCTCGATGAGCGTTGGAAGAGGGTGAGAGGAAATGACAGGGTACCCGGCAATGATGAACCACACAAATTGCGTGGATCTACGAAATCTCAGAAAGAGCAAGTGAGACCAAGAGCTGGGAAAGATAGAGAAGTCGAGTTGAAAATTCTTAATGCCTACATTGAAACAAACCTAGCCATTGGATTCATCCAGTGATCATCGCCTGCTGCATTGCCAATCATATTTGCAAAGAACGACGGCTGACTCCAGCTGTGTGTGGACTACCGAGCCGTCAAGCAAGCGATCTCCCATTGATCGCGGAGATGCTGGAAAGGACCTCAGTAATGCCTATCACGTCATCCAAACCAAGGATAGCGAGGAGTACAAAACCCCGTGTCGCCCCTGGTACGGGCAGTTTGAATCCCGAGTCATGCCGTTTGGGTTGACAAACCCACCAGCTACAACACCAGTTAAAGGAGATACATCGTCAGGAGAGCAACGACCTGGAAGGAGAGTGATGACCCTACCGGAGCTGCCGGAATGAAGGACTAGAGTGCACTTAATGACAGAGAAGTCCAGCGGCACCCGGAGAGCAGGGACATGCGTACCAGAAGAATCATCATACACACCTAGCATCCGCAAGATGATAAACACACTTGATATCAGCAGAAGTCCGAATATAACCATCATTCAGAACCAGTTGCCAGAGAGCCTACAGAACAAGTTACCTGAGAGCCTACATAACGGACTACCGAGTTGTCTACAGAGTTGTCGACCGAGAAGTCAACCAGAGAGTCACCAGAGTTTTCTTCCGAATGGTCACTACCGAGAAGCGGTCTATGCGATTATCACGGAGTCAAGATCCTCTGAGATTGAGTACAACGCGGCATCCGAGCGCGACAGCGCGCCTTATTACTCCTAGTAAGTATGTCCATATCAGAGAAGCTTACGTGATAGATATGAGAAACTTATGATATACTGTAAACGCCCGATGCAATTGGTGTCGATTCTGCGACCGCAGGTGGTCACTGCGAGTGGTATATGCCAATCACCGTTACGATGCCAGGAGCGGAAGATCACATCATTGTCCAAACTCAAGACGAGATCTATGTGATGATCGCCTATTTCAACACTGTTACCCTGGCAAATTCCGATGATGAGACTTTACTATTAGATCCCCGAATCACGATTACACTGCTATCGAGCCGCGATGGCATTCGACAATTAGTAGGATGGAGAAGTTGTCGACAGAGCAACAAATTTTCAAAAGCAGTGAGATAGCCGCGTCAGACCAGCCAAGTCCTACCGTCAAGCCAAATGCCCCCCGGGAGGCAGCCTTCCCAGACACGCACTGAGAAATCAACCGAGAAGTCAACCGGCAGGTCTGCCCAGTCGACCAAGATTCTACTCAAGCCGCCTATCGAAAGTGCAACCAGGAAGTCGACCAGATGGTCAACGAAGCGGACTTCAAACGTCGAGTCAATGCCGAGTACCGATGATCACCAGCTGCGAGCTATTTTCATCAAAGCATGCGGAAGCACTGCACAGAGCTCAGACAGTGCCAGCACGCTTCAACTTAGTAAGTATAACCATTTTGGAGAAACTTATGTGTTAGGTGTCTACGAATGAAACTACACGCAATCAACGTATACGATCAATGATGGATGATCACTCTAGGCTACGAATCAATGCCAAGTCATGAGCGCAAGCTCTGCCCTGATGATCCCAGCGAAGACCTATGCCGAGACATGAGTCACGGAAATACTGGTCTTTGGAGCATGGGTTAGGAAGTCGAGATATGGAGACGGGATCACTTTTGGATGTTTTCATGTTTATCTCTTCTCTTTTTATCTTATGTGGATCTCGGCCCGGTTGAAATGGCGTCGGCATGGGTTGTACCACCTGCCATTGGAGGTGGAGTTTTCGCGTGCGCCGGATCCGCCGAAAGGTCGCCCTATGCGCGGCCGATCGGCAGCGGGACTTATTACATTGTACGAGTACATACGCAGCACATTTGGTTGATTATTTTGATTCCTTTCCTTGTATGGGTGGCTGCAGCCAAGGGGGTCTGCTCCTACAGAGGGGGATGATGTAACTGCAGGCTGTTAGGGTTCCCACGAGTGCCACGTGACGAGTCCAGGGCCCGGTAATAGCCATTCTATATTGGCGGCTCGCCATCAGACTGAGATCTCTAGCGATAATCCTTCCTTACACTTGTACATATACTGTAACTCGCATCCACGTTTGCAACTGTATCCACCCAAATACCATCAATACCGGTACGCAGCCGGAGGGTGGTGTATGCGCCCTTACAACTTCTTTGAACTTCTGAATCTTTGAATTGATATCTTTCAAAGATCTTTGTATACCAATATTCGTACCTATAACTGCTTCAAGATGACTAGCATCATTGCTAATTCTTTTGCTCATGGCCTTCATCTCAGTCTTATGTGGTTTGAAGATGTCATTGGCCTTATGAACAATATGGGCATCTTGTCCTTGCAAAATATCGACCCCAGATTATAATTCACTTAACATGTCCTCTTGCAATTGTAGTTGAGTCCCTACTCATGCTAAATCTGCATCCACTCAATGCTTATCTGGATGAATTGATGTTTTGAGAATTTTGATATACTCTGAAACAGTCTCAAAGCCGTCATCAAGGATATTATTCTCTTCGTTGCAAGCATCGACTATAGGTAGAACATGCTGCGCGTACTATTAGCAACGTTTGCGGAACGTGACTTCGGGTCCTGGTCCAGGTCCAAACCAAACCGTTGCCACAGTGGGGGTCCGGGTTGTCAATAAACCTGAACCGTCAACTCAGATATGGTTCGATCGTGAACTTCCAACCTGCCTGAGTCAGGCGGGTTGTCATTACGCCGCCCAGCGGGTCCATCCATAGATTCATATAAGGATCTTCTTATTGGAGTTTATTAATAGTATCATATCAGAATTGCTTTTTCAACACCTACAAGATGATTTTGAATGATTTGCAGCTTGCAATGTCGATTCATTCGGAATCAGTGTTTCACCTTTGATATATTGTATTTCTGCCTATCAGGGCAGTCAATAATTCCGATATGTGAGTGAAAATCAGCTCAATGCCATAATTACCAAATATGCAACAACAAGAACTGTTGACACTCCGTTGATGCTCATCTTCAGGATCCGGCAGGGAGCGTGCCGCTGTTGTTTTTACCAGTAAAGGCTTCCAATATCTCCTAAATGGATGCCTGCAACCAATTGGAACATAAATTACCAATGATGCAAAGCAAGAAATCGTTGACACTCCGTTGGTGCTCGGTCTCAGGATGCGGCAGGGTGTATGTTGCTGTTGTTTTTCCTAGTGAAGGCAGCTGATATCTGAAGAATGGATATCTGTAACCCATAAGAACATGTATGAATTAAGATGCACAGCTAAAAATCGTTGACGGGCCATTGATGCTCATTCTCAGAACCGGGCAGGGATCATGGTGGTGTCTGTTTTGCCAATCAAAGCTGCCAATACATCAGTCAATTAGAACAGCGACCAAATCACTTTTTAATTACCGTACTCACAATACAACAAATTTTTAACACTCCCTTGACGCTCGTTTTCAATGTATTTTCATTTCAACATCTGCTGCCATCGATAATTGTTTTTATTATCATTTGAACTCATTGTTGTCTTTCTGACCTGTTGAGACGTGGCCATGTGGCAAAGCTGAGTGCAGTCGCATTCTTGCACTGTTCGGTCTCACACGACACAAATATATCTATCTTGCCAAAAGCTTCATTGCGCCTCCTGTACATCTGTTTATCTACCGATATCCACAAGCTACTGCTCACCATTCGCCCATAATATATCTCTATACCACATACTCGAACAAGATACATAAAGATTCTGCTGAAACAGTGACACATTCTGTCCTACTTTTTTTTCGCTGCGTTGTTCCTCCTCGTTTCCTTTTCATTGACCATCACCACCACCTCTTCAGCCTGTCTCTTAGACTTTCGTGTACGCCGAATCAATCCGGCAACATTTGGCGTGGTGCTCACATCCCACTGCTCTGGGCATTGGGGACCCTCAATGTTATCGTCTGCATCTATATCAGTTTCAACATCGACCACCCAATCGTCTTCACTGTCATTTGGATTATCTGAATGCCCAATCCAGTTAAGCCCATCTTCAGTGTCCGAAATGCTATCTGGTGTGTGATGCTCATCACTTTCGACTGTATGACGGTAAATTCTCCGAATTCGGTGCACATTTCATATTTGAGTTCTTCCTCCAGGGAGGTCTTTGCAGACAAGGTGGGTGGCAAAGGTGATCTTTCTGACATTGTAAATGCAGCCACAGCATCATGTTGAAAGAGTGACCAGGATGCTTTGACGATCTCTTCCGTGTCCCAAATGTATCCTACAGCAGTCATCGGCTTGATCTGAACACGAGATTTCTTGTAAGTAGCACCTAGGTTTTGGCTGCCCTGCCACATCTCCTAAAAGTCGTGAAGCTTTGCCATTTTGTGCAATTTCCTTCCCTCCGGCTCATTCTCCATTTCTGACAGGTTTGCTGGGTTTGTGGTGTCCAATTCTGGGTGAGTGCCTGCAAAAATCCCGATATTCGCTCGAGCAAACTGCCTTACAACAGGTTTTTCACACACGATGTCGCCTGTGGTTTTTGACTGCCTCCAGGAAATCACATCGCGGGCAGGAGAATAAATGGCCTTCACTCCGACAACATGTGGTATGTTAGAGGATATGTTGCGCGGCATATTGGAGAGATCGGCATACATTGGGTGCGTTTCCTCCTGTAGGCCCCACCAATCGGTTAAGTCCTGTATACAAAATGTACTGCCAATCTCAATCCGGCCGGAGTGGTAAACATTGAGATTTTGATTTATTCGTCCCCAGTTCTTTGGTGCTTCTGGCGGTGAAGTTGAATGGAGCCTGGAGGCGGTTAATAAGAGGGTTGCGCAATCGCTTTGTCCGGGTGACCTCTCAGCCACATTGTCAGGCGTTAAGTCTTCCTCATCATTGCTGCACAAATGATATGTATCAAAGAATGATTGATAGGAACCGGAACCCGGTCCAGAGGGGATGAGATTGCTCCTTGGTACGGTTTCGAGTTTATTGACAGGCACAAGTTGATGTTAGGCTTGGTATTCATTCTCCAGATACTTCAGAAAGGCTACTTCCTATTGTGCAGTGTAGGATTTTTTGCCTTCAGGATTAATATTCAGTCCTTTGTCCCACATTCTAAAAGATTGCAACTTCCAGAAAGAATCGAGGATATGTGCAGAAATGAGAAGCATGCCTGTCATTGAAGTCACTTCTGCGTAGTATTTGGACAGCTTCTTTCGAGCTGACTTCACAGCGAAGAACAAGTTTTCCTTTCACTCTGTCTTCTTCTTGACCTAAGATCGCATCACGCCATCCATGTGATCGAACATGTTATTGTACACTGTGATAACATGATGCAATGTGACTGTATGCCTCTTCAACATCCAAAGGGTCCACAGTAGAAATGGCCTCAATATTCCCATGACATACTTCACAATCGTCAATTCATCCTGAGTCATGGAGAGTGGCCGGTATTCATTGTAATTCGGGATTGGAGGCCACTTGCCTGTGAATTGCCGTAATCGGTTGGTGCGCTCGGGTCACTGCAGTGTAGACTTCCAATGTATCTTCACATCCATACTAGTAAGTACTGCAATGCGGACTTTGTCTTTTTGACAGTCAATGAACTTGTTTCATCGACCAGGTGTCAGCGTAATATATACAGCAAGCATTATCTGCTGTATGAAGGTCAGCTTCAGGAATTTCAAAATATCATGAATTATGTACTTTCTCAATTATCTTTGCTAAACCTGGCTTCAAGGCCGACACCATGTTGATTCTAGCATTGCCCTCTTTTCGAAGTTTCTGACTCCTCCCAAAGTCTAAGGTTTCATTGTCTCCAAATTCCTGATCGCGATCATGGGCTACCCAGGACTCGGTGCGGCCTTTTACACAGAGACTACTCATGAATAAACCTTCAGCCAGCTGTCTGACGTGCTCCGTACAAGGTATGTGGTTCCTCAATGCCAGCCAGGCGATTCCAGAGACCTCAAATGTTGATTGCAGCTTGCGTGTCATCGAGTAATTTGAGGAAGCATTAGCAGTTGTAATAGAAGGAAGAGTAGTGCTTCGCTTTGAAGCTAGCTCGACAGAAGCTGTCCAAATACTATTCTGAGATGACTCCAACCACGGGCATGCTGCTCATTTCAGCACATATCCTCCATTCCTTTCGGATGTAGCGATCGTTCAGACAGTGGTACAAGGGAATGAATATTATTCCTCAGGATGAGCCATCCTATACTACCCAATCCCAAGAGGCCTTTTTGAGGTATGTTGGGAATGAATACTGTGCCAAACATCAATGTGTGCCGGTCAATAAGCACAAAAGCTTACCGAACAGCAATCTCATCCCATCTTCAACGGCTTCAGGATCCTGGCAATCATCATTTGATCCCTATGATCTGTTCAGCGATGAAGAGGAATACTTAACGCCTAACGATGTGGCTGAAATGACACCCAGACGAAGCGATTGCACACCACGCTTATTGACCTCCCCCAGTCTGTTTTGGAATTCGCCACCTCAAGCACCAAGGACCTGGGGGTAAAATGATCAAAATTTCAATGATTACCACTCCGACCCAATGCAGATTGGGGCTACTTTGTGGGTACCGGACATAACCAACTGGTGGCGTCAACCGGAGGAAACGCACTCAATGTCCGCCAATCATTCCAATGTGGCGTGCAACATCTTTTCTATCATGCGATATGGTGTCTGAGTTGATGCTTATGTTTCCCTTGGCGGAGTTGTCATCAGCTGGAGGAAGTTAATAACCAGACATGAACCATCATAAAAAAGTCGTTGTAAGGCAGTTTGCTCGAGACAATAATGCAATTTTGGCCGGCGCTCAGCCAGATCTGGATACATCCAACACAGAAAACCACTCGGAAATGAATAAAGAAGCGGAAGAATGTAAATTTCACAGAATGGCCAAGGTTCACGACTTTTTGGAGATGTGGCAGGGCAGCCAAAACCTGTGTGCTACCCGGAATGAATCTCGCGCTCAAAACATGAAGATGACCTCCGTGGGATACATTTCAGACACGGAAGAGATTGTCAAAGCATTGTCATCACTCTTTCAATTAGATGGTGTGGCTGCATTCAAATTGTCAGAATGATCCCTTTTGCCACCACCTTTGTCTGCAAAGGACCTTCCTGGAGGGCGAACTCAAGTATTAAATGTCCGCCCAGTCTGAACAATCAAATGTCATCCACGCGAAAGTGAAGAGGATAGCACACCTGACACCATTTCGGACACTGAAGATTGGCTTCACTAGAATGGGGACTTCGATCATCCTAATGTCAGCGAACACGATTGCATGGTGGACATTGAATCAGATATAGAGCAAGACCATAGCACGAAGGATCCGGACTGCCAAGAGGAGCGGGATGTGAGCGCCCTGTCAACTGTTCCCAGATTGATCCGGCCTACATGGAAGTCAAAGAGAGGGGATGAAACAGTGTTGATGAGGGTGAATGCAATCGAAACAAGGAGTAATAAGGGAGTGAAGAAAATGTAGGACAGAATGCATCAACGTTTCACCAGCTTCTTTATGAATCTTTACAGACAGTGTTGATTGGAGATATATAATGGGCGAATGGTGAGCAGTAGCATGTGAATAGCGGTTGATAAACAGATGTATAGCAGGCGCAATGAACCATTTGAAAAGATACATGAATTTTAGTCTTCTGAGAGTGAACAGTGCAACAATGTCACTGCGCTTGGCTTAGCCACAGGGTCAAGTCTCAATCGGTGAGAAAGACTACCAAGAACTTCAGAACATGATGAAAACTATTATCGATGGCAGCAGACGTAGAATGGACAATACATCAAAATGATAGTCAGTGAAGCGACACAGATTTGGAGTTTTGTAAGTACGGTGATTATGCAGTGATTTTGTCACTGTTATGCATAACCGATGTATTGCCAGCATTTATAGACCAAAGAGACAGCAACGCAGTCACCGCCGCATTCTGCGAACGAGCGACAACCGAGCCTCAATTATTTGTGGTTTTGTAAGTCCGGTAATTACACGGTGAGTTGGTCGTTGTTATGTATAACCGATCCATTGCCAGCTATAACAGGCAAAAGTGACAGCAACACAGTTACCGCCCAATTCTGGGGAGGAGTGTCAACGTAGCATCAATGATTTGTGGTTTTGTAAGTATGGTAATTACTCAGTGATTTGGTCGCTGTTATGCATAACCAATATATTTGATGTCTTTATAGGCAAAGGAGACAGTAGCATGGTCACCGTCCCATTCCGTGAATAAGCGTCACCAGACGGTCAACGATTTGTGGTTGTGTAAGTACGGTAATTACACACTGATTTGGTCGCTGTGATGCAAAACTGATCTATTGCCAGCCTTTATAGGGAAACGAGCCAGGAACACGGTCACCCCCCCATTCCGAGAATGAGCGACAACACAGCATCAATGATTCGTGGTGTTGTAAGTATGGTAGTTACAAAGTGAATTGGTCGCTGTTATGCATAACCGATGTATTGGCAGCTGTCATAGGCAAACAAGACAGCAGCACGGTCACCACCCCTTTCTGCGAATGAGCTGCAACGAAGTGTTAACGATTTGTGGTTTTGTAAGTATGGTAAGTACCCAGTGATTTGGTCACTGTTTGGCATGACCGATCTATTACCAGCTTCTATAGGCAAATGAGACAGCAATACAGTCACCGCCTCATTCTGAGAATGAGCGTTAATGGAGCATCAATGATCTTGAGCTTTGCATCTTTGGTAATTTATTTCCCAATTGGTTGCAGACATCCATTTATCAAATATTGGCAGCCTTTACTGGCAAAAACAACAACAACATGCTCCCTGCCGCATCCTGAAAACAAGCATCAACGGAGCGTCAACGGTGATAGTTGTTGCATATATGGTAATCAAGGCATCGGGCTGATCTTCTCATTCATCAAGGAATCATTGACCGCCCTTATAGACACAAATACAATTTATCAAAGGTAAAACACCCATTCCTAATTAAGTGATATTGTATGCTGCAAAGCATGCAAAAACATATCCTTGGTTGTTGAAAACGCGATTTTGATAAGATACTATTAACATACTCCAAAAACAACAGCCATAATTGAATGTCTGGATAGACCTGCTGGGCGACCTGGTAACAACCCACCCAATTCAGACTAATTGGGAGTTTACCATTGAACCGTACCCAAGTTGACTGTGCGGATTAATTGACAACCCGGACGGCCAATTTGGCAAAGGTTGGGGTTGGGATCAGACCCGGACCAGATGTGATGTTCCCAAACCATTCCTAACAGTACATAGCCGTGGTTTCGAGAACCTTGCGCAGTGCATTCTGGAACCACTCAGCTTTGCTCTCGACGTTGTGGCCTGTGATCTCCACTCCCCAGAATGCCCTTCCCCTTGCCCGCTCCCTCCAGAGCTTCTCAGCCTGCTCGTTGTCTTCTGCCACATGGCCGCCAGGGTCCACGCTACGACTCGTCTGCCACCTACTTCCTCCTGCTTCCCAATGTCCATCTCCGATTGAATGATTGCGCCATCAGACCGCCTGGCACAATTCCCATCCAAAGTCGTGCATTTTCCAAACTGTTGGTTGGCCAAGGTCCGGACCATGATGGATGCGCCCTCGCCTTTGTTTCTCGTCCTGTAGTGAGTGGGTTGGTCATCATATCCAATTACCAGCACGTGCTCTGCTATAATATCTTCCCATTATGTGGCTTCCATGCGTTCTGTGCACCTCGGGTCCGAGCATTGCCTGTGGGAGTTGAAATCCCCCGTGAGCACCATGCCGCCTCCCCCTCCCCGCCTGATAATCTTCTCCCAGTCTTGTCTGCTCGTTGGTCTCTCTCTTGTTTCCCTTGCTCACCAATCATGAATGTTGATGACCCTTATGATTTTGTCTCCACTCCTGTTGATGTCAACGACTATTGCATCATCGCTTGCAATCGTGCAAAGGTCGAAGTGTTCATTAGACCTGAGACCGTTCCCTTCGCACGACGTGCCGTCCTCACCCCGTATCTTTTGCCAATTTCGTATGCCACCTGGTTGATTGCACTTTCTGTGTAAGGGTGCGTACGCCGGCGCTGGGCAGTGTAGGGATATGGTATGGTATATGGTGGCACATGAGTGCGAGGGAAATCAAGTATAGACATATGTGGTAAGATATTCGGTACAGAGCGAAGTCTCCGTCACGATGTCAATATGAGGTTGGTGGTTACACGGCACTGGACACCTGACGTGTCCGTGCGGCAACCCTAACGACGCATACGTGACAATGCCATTACATCATCCCCTTCTTTTACGGCGGAACTCCCTTGCTGCTAAGTACAGGTAGAGGCAAGGACCCAGGGAAACATACCGCATACACGCTCGTACGATCCCATAAGTCCAATAACTGATCAGTACGTCCTGGGTGACCTTCCAGCGCACGGGGAAACCCCACGTCCAACTGACTGGATTTCCGGGGGTGGTAAAACCCGTGCTGACGCCATTTGAACTGGACTGGGTCCCAACAAAAAGGCAATAGAAACAAGGAATTGACCAAATGACCTAAGCCTCCATATCTCCATTCTGTCAATTCCTGCATTTCCAAGATCCGACATCCTTCATCTCGCCAGCTTGTTCGGGTGGTCCCGGGGGGACTAGTCGATTAGTTAACGAGCATTCTCGGGGTGTTTGAGCGGCTCCCAGCTCGTGCGTATGTGGTTGTACCCGGCGCACTGAATACGGTAGTGTAAATTCATGTAACGCTGCTCAGAGTCAAGAATCCGTTCAACCTCGCATTCCGCTTACTCATTGCCAAGTACTGGATGTGGTTCCGGGGATGATTGTTCTACGACCGGCAGTGTGTAGTGATCGAGCTGTGACACATGGACGACGTTGTGATTCCTCATTGTTTGCGGCTAGTGTAGTTTGAAAGCACTCTTATTGATGATCTTACTTACGGTATACCGTCCAGTGCGGTAGTAGTCAAGGTTCACTGACTGTCTAGTCGTTCTGAAGTGTCGAGTCGAGAGCCACACTTTGTTCCCGACATTGAAGGTCACGTCCCTTCTGCCACATCAGCAACAACCCCAGTTTCCGTCTGAAACACCCGGGTGTTCCGGACGGCACTGATGGCTCTGACGGAACCTCGTACCCTCTGACCGAGAATCACACGCTTCCCGTCGCCCAGGCGACGTGTCGCGTTGCATGGCAGAGCAGCTGGGAGCGCCGTCGACAAACCTGTGAGCGTCTGGGAGCACCTCAAATCACAGTAGAGCATTCTGGGAAAAACAACATCTTCTTTGGGAACGCTGCTGGTGCGCCTGGAACTCATAGCTACTACTAATCATGCAACGATTTCTAAAACTCATGTATTCAGGTTGTATTCTCATCTATGTATCTATGTATCTATATAGCTACCAATCTACACACGGTATATCTGAACTGGCTGCAGGCGGTGCTTGAGAGCAATTCGAGGTGCGCCTGAAAATGACGATCGAGTGAACTCAGAGTTACACTCCAAGGACGTGATTGAGCGAGTTTGGAGATGCGATTGGAGATCATGATTGAGTGAACTCAGAGATGCACTGGGAGGCCGTGACCGAGTGAGTTTGGAGATGCACTTGGAGGCCGAGGACGAGTGAACTCAGAGATGCAC
>Ga0307512_10001361_pt1 | contig 34720 bp, 26 predicted proteins | sample 14_EM_MG_FD_200267 | JGI IMG/M metagenome (GOLD analysis project Ga0307512, IMG submission 200267) | Populus trichocarpa ectomycorrhiza microbial communities from riparian zone in the Pacific Northwest, United States - 14_EM | ecosystem: Host-associated > Plants > Roots > Unclassified | place... | reverse complement strand
GCAAGAAGCGGGGGCTGATGAGGACAGCACAAACTACGGCATCAAATTCCAGATCATGAAGAAGGTAGACGTGAACGGCGACTCTGCGGACCCGCTATGGGAACACGTTAAGAAGGAGAAGCCGGGGTTGGCGGGAATGAAGCGGGTGTATGTTTCCCTCTCTAAAAGAAGTGATGGGGTGGTGCTGATGGGAACGGCAGGAAATGGAACTATGAGAAGTTCTTGATTTCAAGGGAAGGGAAGGTTGTGGACCGGTGGGCGTCTACTACCAAGCCTGAGTCGCTGACGTCGGCGATTGAGAAGGAGCTTGCGAAGCCAGTGCCGGCGAGTCTGTAAGTGGGGGTATTGTTGATGGGTTGAATTTCATTCTCTAGCAAGCATGGTTATGGATATTGTATTCCAGAGCAGAGAGATTGTAGTCAAATGCTATTTCTAAACACCCAACAGGTTAAGATGCAACTGCAGTAGCAGTACTATGTGAAACAATCTACACCTACCTTCCCACTTCAACTGGGGAGCAGCAATTTTGGACCCTTTATTCCAATGAAACATGGCATGTTAAAAAATCCAGAAAACAAAAGATAAATCTCAAATGCGCTGCGCCTATGCGAAAAAAAAAAACCAAATAGCACCAATACTGTAAAATGGAAGCAATCATTAAAGTGATCGATCCTTCCTTGACGTCAAAAAAAGAAAATATAGAAAACCCATGGCTTAGTCGAAACGCGCAATTAACGGAGGATGCGCAATATCCGTTTTAATCCACGTTGACAGCCTCCTACCCCCAAATCACTCGCCATTCTTCCCCGCCGACTGTGCCAGCTGTTTTTGCGCAATCAATGCATTCATCTTATGGTGGTAACCCTGCGCCGGATTAAACTTCCTCACCGTGCGGATTTCGTCGGCAGAGTAGCCGGGGATCCGGATGTTCCAGTTGCGTTCGAGGATGATCTGGATATCCTTGATATCCAACGTATCCGAGCCCCTAAGCCGCGCCATCTTGCATGCCGTTGTTGCGATGGTATCGATAAATTCGTCGACTAGTTCCAGGATTGACTATAACATGTAAGCAAGGATGACGCGTAATAGCAATCCAGGGTGGATATAAAAAAAAAACGTGGCTGGGGAAGGGGAGACGTACCTCTTCAACATCTGGATCTAACTTCTCGTCCGGATCGATCTGCTTCACTAGTTCTTCGAGCTTGCGTTTACTCAAGAGGCCCATTCCGCCCTCATCGAACTCGAATGCAGGCTGCTTTATGATTGCTGGAGTTCCGAGGATCTGGTTTCCGGGGGTATTTGCACCCCCGCTCAGGGACGGGCGAGCAGCTGGGATACCTACCGGTGTGGGTTGCGGAACAGAGAGGGTTGTGGGGATGGGCATGCGGGATTGTTGGTGAGGGGTTTCCCGCTGGACGTGTGGTGTGGTAACTGGAGCCTGGATTTGAGCTGGTACACGGGGTTGCTGCTGTTGTGGGAGTTGCTGTGGGAGTTGCTGTTGGGGTTGGCCCTGGATTGGTGTGCCCGCTGCGCTCTGCGGACGGTTCGGCTGGGGTTGAGTAGAGCCTGGGCGAGGGGCGGGAGAATTCGGACCAGCAGTCATGGGAGTACCCGCGTTCGTTGCGGCGGGGGACCGTCCAATTGCCTGTTGCTGCTGCTGTTGCGGCGGTTGTTGCTGTTGCACTTGCGGCAGGGCTTGCTGTTGGTTCTGTAGTGGTATATTTGATTGGTTTGGTGACATTGAAGTTGTGGTTGTTTGCTGCTGTTGCTGCTGGCGCGCCTGGTTCATAGCTGTCACGTGACTATTCACGTTTGGTGGAGATCCGGCCCGTGCTGGGTCGACGGGAGTAGCGACTCTTTGGACGGGCGTGGGGATTTGTTGCTGCGCTTGCTGCTGCTGCATAGGTTGTTGGGCTTGTGTTTGCGCTTGCGGGGGTCGGCCGGGAATGTTTGGTTGTTGTAGGGGTTGGTGCACTACTCCGCCGGGCATCATGCCTGGTTGAGTTGGGTGAGGCTGTTGTTGCGGTGGCATGGGTCGTTGCTGCTGCGGGGCGCCGGTGGGCGGTGCTTGGACACCTAAACCTGGTCCACCTTGCTGCGACGGTTGCTGCCGCTGCTGCTGCTCATACTGTGCTTTCGCTGCCTGCAACTTCTTTTGCTGCTGATAAAACCCGCTCAGGATATCTTTACATTGTGTGAATCCCGCGTGAGCTTCTGCGAGCTTCTTCCGGATTTCAGCCTCCTGCTCTGGGGCGTGTCCACCTCTCTCTAACACTGACGTGTGTTCTTGAACTTGAAGCTTAGCTGCGCTCAGCTTGTGTCCCAGGTTGTTGAGCTTGCTGCTGATTTCGGTTCTCCATTGATCAGCCTGGTGGGGGGGTACATTGTTTGGCGGAATCCATCTCTGAGCTGCCGCACTCTGCGCGCTTATTGTGGAACTTGTCCCGGCAGTGGCAACTACTGGAGCAGACACACCGGCAGACATTCCAGTTACCGCGCCAGAGGGCACCGTACCGGCTGCTATCTGTTGGTTCTGGAGCGTCTGTTGCTGTTGCCGCTGTATGAGCTGTCGCAGGTGGTTGAAAATCTTATCGATCTTCATCTGCGCGCTCTGTCCGTCCTGTGAATTCGGTCCCTTCTGTTCGACCGTCTGCCGCAACAACTCGATGCCGCTGACGTATTTTCGCTTCTGGTCCTCGGGCATCTGCGGTTGGGCGAGAACAGCCTGGAGGATCTGATGCTGCGAGACCGAAATGCCCGGTCGTGGCTGTTGTACGGAAGCCATCGTGTTCTCGTCAATCTTGATGTGTTTCGGCGCCGGTGAGTTCTCTGGATTTTGATCTGTCGGTTTGCGCTTTCGGTCCGTGGTGCCGTTGGTCGACATCAAAATGTGAGATTATATTCTGCTGGCCGTAAAGAAGTCCCTCCTATATTTCCCCCTTCCACCGGGTTTGGAAAAGGTGTGTCTCAAATAGTTGATGTCGCTGGTACGGAACGATGAGATATCGAACAAAGTATGAGTTCTTGAGCTTCAAATGTAGGCCGCCGTGTTGAGTGCGCAGATGAGGCACAGACTACAGTACAGTAGAGTACCGAGGCGAGATTAGTGCCTAGAATGTGTAACAGCAGTCGATGTAGTCTCGGCAGCCACGAAAGAAATATGAATGGACGCGGTGAAAAAGCTTTCTATCAATATCGCATAAAGATACAAAGAAATTCTGAAGGTGCTTTGTTCAGCTTAGAGTGTAGAAGTTACAGCGGATAAGTACATGAGCAAAGTTATGCGACAAGGAGCAATGAACAAAGTAGTGGGACACATTGAACTTTCAACGAGCCCCAATACTAATACCCAACAGCTTCCAACATCAACAATATCCCTCGTAACACACTCAAATCTTTCCCACAATGGACCCATTCTCATCGGAAGGAGGTAAACTCGCGCCTAGACCCCTTGGCCTCCGAGTATGCCCCCGCTAACATCTCATTTAGAGCTCCTGAACCTCCATAATGCTTTCCATCAAGGTCAATACTCCGCCGTTCTGAAGCAAAATACCTCCACCCTATCGTCTGAAAACACCATCGCCGCCAAAGTATTCGTTTATCGAGCGCGCATCGCAAGCGGTCAGGCGGAGGATGTGATCAAGGAGACCGGAAGTGCTGCGGAACCAGACCTTCAAGCTGTCAAGGCGTTTGCGGAGTACACGGCCGGAAATACTAGTTCGGCAGTTACAGCTATTGATGGGCTTGTCGGTTCAGCATCCGACAATGGAACCGTCCAAGTTCTTGGAGCTACGGTGTTGCATATGGATGGAAGGAGTGATGAGGCCCTCAGTCTGCTGAGCAAACATCAGGGGAACTTAGAAGCGTATGCTACGCCTACTAGGATGCTGTCTGGTGTGCAGTTGGGAGTTTGAATGCTGATTATTCAACGCATCTACAGGTTGGCGTTGATTGTACAGATCCGCTTAGCCCAGAACCGAACAGATCTAGCATTGAAAGAAGTACAGTCGGCCAAGAAGTGGGCACAGGATAGCTTGTTGGTAAACTTGGCCGAGTCGTGGGTTGGACTGCGCATCGTAAGTCCTCCATGGGATGTCGACCAAACCCATATACTGATTCAATGAATAGGGTGGAGATAAGTACCAACAAGCATACTATGTATATGAGGAACTTGCGCAGGCACCAATCTCTTCTTCGCCGCAGACGTTGGTGGGCCAAGCTGTGGCAGAGTTGCATCTAGGGCGATTGGAAGAGGCAGAGGTGGCGCTACAGCAGGCTCTCGAGAAGAACCCGCAGCACGCAGAAGCCCTCACAAATTCCATTGTGCTCTCGGTCCTTGCAGGCAAAGAGTTTACGGAATATCTTAGGTTGGTCTACATTGAACTTTCGACTGTGATTCCCATGTATTAGTGAAAATCGCGGGGTCGTGTATATGGCAGAGAAGGCTAACTTTCTCGCTCAATCATTAGTACCTTGAAAAGTGCAGCGCCAAACCACGTGTTCTTGACTGATATCGAGCAAAAGAGCGAGCTGTTTGACAAGGCTGCTGCGAAATATTCCGCCCGGGTTGGTGCTTGATTATACGATGGATGTATCTTAATGAATGTGGGTTGGCAAGCATTGTCTATGGAATACTCGCGGAAATTAGAAGTGTTACCTGGTTGAAGACCGGAATCCACCGTATATTCACAGATAACTGCAAGTTCAGTGTTATCGTGAGATCAGAAGAACACTTGTCAGAATATCTTGCTTGATATCGATACCAAGGGCCAGGTTTGGTCGAAAGCGTTCAACTTTAAGTGCACATAGGTACAACGGGCTGAAGCTGGCAGTCTTCAAATTCCACAAGATGTCACTCGTTGCCTCTGAAGTCTTGGTTTCAGTATTTCAGAGCTTAAACAGGCTATCAGTATCATTACTCTACAGAAAATGACTTTCAATTCAAAATGGCTATTTCCCCCATACACTGAACTATCCAAACAAGAATCTTCACTCAGATCAACCCTAAAATTTACTTAGAAATAGCAATAGTACAACTAATCCAGACCTTCGTTAAACACGCTCCAGCCTTTGATATCTCAGCTTCTAGCCCGACCAACAGCTTCTCCTATATGGTAATGTGTTATCATTAGTGGTTTCAAGTACTACCCACTCTATCTTGCAAATCCTCCAGAGCCTGGTTTCCCATCGCAGACTGGAATATATTGGCGAAACCACCGATGATCTCAGCATTCAACAGGGACAGTAGCTACTGCAAACTCGATTATGATATCAGGTTCTCTCTCTGGAGTTTGGTTAATGGTGGTAGCTGATCCTCTGCACACAGCAAAACGCAACGCGCGTTGGATCTCGAGCCGGATTCTCCCCATCCATGTATCGTATCGTCTATATCACAATGTCCACAAGCATCATTCGATCGAGTTTTTCGTTATTGTTCCGACCCAGCTTCCGAGGGAGTATAATGGTTGATTCGAGGAAAAGTTCAAGCTGTGGCTCCCTCCCAGCATGGCCAAAGTGATACCTTGACCATTTGGAAATTGTTGGCACGATTCTTAGAGTGGATCCGCTATTTTGAACCGACCCTGGGAACAGTCGCTTTTTCTACCGGTTTAAACATCAATAGGCCATTGAGGCTGTCGGTAAATCCAACTGTGGAAGCTGTACCGCGTCAGTGTATAGGATCAAGCAGATTCGCAGACCGGTCAGATAGAGACCACTATACATGAAGCTGTCTGGGACTTGCAGACTGTAGATATCTGCCAGGCCTGTAAATATTTGGCTGTATAGTCTGGCAGGACTGGTCGCGTCGGAACACTGGGTATGGTAAATGTCTACTGGCACCGGGACTGGGAAGTCTAATTCGAGAAGAGAATGAGCGACAATGGAAGAGGGAAGGAAGGAAAACTACATACTTAAGTACACAAGGTACATTACAGGGGGCTCGAATAAGTACATAAGCCTCACATGAGTTTGAAGTGAGGCTATCATGTTTTATTAGGTTGATGTGGTGCTGTTTCAATTTGAGGGCTGACATGTGGAAAACCAATTTGTTAGCAACACTGAAATGTAAGTCTGTCTAATTTGACAGCAGTACAAGTTTTGGAAGGTTTGTAGAGTTGACAGGCTTATAGTACTATGTAATGCTAGTATAGTGCTTAGGATAATAGGTTTAACAACCTGATATCAACCTGTCAGTAGTGGAGAGTATTGCTATAATGAGAATTTTTTTGGTTATGTATAGGGCTGTAGATTTCACCAGCTTTCTATCTTTGCTGCAGCATATAGTAGAATGTATTGGAATAGAAATAATGAGTTTATCACTTTTAGAATCTACTTTCATCTCCAGATTACATTTCCACTGCTTGTATAATTTTTATATGTAAATATGAGATTAAGGTATATAGCTATTGTATGTAGTGGTGATTTTAATGATGGTGATGATGGTTTTAATAATGGTAATGGTAATGGTAATGGTAATGGTGGTAAGAATGGTAGTTGTCAATAGCAGAATCTGCAGCAGTAATAGCTACTGCTGTAGTAATAACTACTATAGTGATGGCTGCTACAGTAATGGCTACTGCTATGGTAATATCTGCTATAGTAATAGCTTTATCAGCAAGATGTGAAATAGTTTGGAAGTTATACCTGAACAATTCAGCTACTCTGAACAGCTATACAGATGTTTCCAAGTACTTCCAAATATTTCTAGATAGGGTAGATTTATAGTTATTTATATTTTAATACTTCAAGAGCACTTTGAAGTACTTTTCAATATTTTAGAAGTTGTCAAATAATTTCAAATTATATTCTAAAGATTGTAAAGTTGTATTTAAAAAGCTATAAATTCAAGCATTTAGATTAATAAAATTTCTAAGCTACTGGAACAACTACCTACATCTCCAAGACTATTCAAATGTATCTGAAATCTGGAGTTATACTTTTCTATAGTGGCAATGCAATGTGTATATCATATCATCCAATTCTTAAACTATTTTACAGTTACTTATATAATATAGACAGTTTAATTAATATTCAGTCCAGTATATATTTAAATCAATATAATCATATATCAGCTATATTGTATTGATGTAGTTTGATGTAGTATTTTACTACCCAGAATTTACCTGTCCAACTTTAGTCTGAGGGAAATGATATACATCTTATTAAAAGACTATTTGATAATGTAAAAGAACTTATTAGTACAATTAGCCTAATTGTAAAGATCATTCTACTTTATTGGAATCACCACTATATATTCTTAAGCTTAATGATGTAATAAATTACCAAAATATATCTTACTTACTGGGAGCTTCTGGAAATGGGTAGAAGTTGACAGACTAGAATCATAAAATGGTAAAATTCAAGAGCTAACTAGACAAATACAGTAAGTTTTAGATAGATCCCTAAGTACTGAAGACAAATCAGCAAGAATACAGAAAGACTGGTGACAATCTGGAAACTATCTAGAAGTATTGGCTACAAACTAGAAAGCAGCAGAGTTTGTAGACCCGAAGTTTCAGAACATGTCAAATTGGAGCCGAGCAGACTGGGAACAATAATATATTCTTTGGGAGCCTTACTGCTAGTATACTTGGTGTTATAGGGGTACAAAGATCACAATAACCTAATATAATACTTAATAATCTAAGTATAGTCACCTATTGTACTACTCTCTCTTTTCTCCTTGTCTTTCCTAAGACTAAATCTTGTCACCATAGACAAGAGCAAACTAATTGTCAGAAGAGTTGACAGCACGATGACCTACCTCTACAATCTTCCCAAAACTTCATGTGGGAGACAACTGGTCATAAAATACATTAGCAAAATGTAAAACAGTTGGAAAGCTATACATCAGCAAAAAGTGAAATTGGTTTCGGAAAATGGACCCCATGCATGGATCGTTCTCCACATTCTCCACAAATTATCCGAGCAACTTATTTGAAATCATCCACCATGCTTCGAAGTGTTCAATGATGTGATCGTGTCGTCACGACGTTCCAAAAACTTGTTCAGTAATTTAGGTTAATTCACTGCACTTGTTTTGCATTGGTCTGGTAGATTTTAAATGTTTCGATGGTTTTTTGAACTGTTCAATTGATTTCAAGAATATTCTCAACAATTTAATCCCTTGAGACATCAATTATACACAAGCTTGCACAACTCCCATAACAAAAATTCAGCTTAAACGCTCATCAGATGTCTATATATCGCTGCACCAATTACTTCAAGCATCAAATCGAATAATCTACATGTAAAACAAATTGAAAGCATTTAAGTCAATTGTGTTGCTCAAGTACCACCATGTGCTATCTGTCGGTGGCGTCAGCAGAAGATGGTGTACAGCCCCTTGGATGGCGCATATAGGGATGATATAAGTGGTTCCGACGCCGAAATGAGGCCTGCGACGTAGCTTCCATCGTACAAGGGTTGCATCTGTTCCGGGGGTGCTTTCACCTAAGTAACTATACTTATATGTATTCAGAGATTCTTTTAAGTAAGTACTAGATGCACTGCCATAGTTCTTATCATGATTCGTTATGCGTATCTCCAGACAAAGTGTATTGGTAGTCTGTATAAATCATATACACACAGAGGACAGATATGTATAGTCATATCAGATGCTTCAAAATGAACAGCAACTAAATCGTATCGAGGTGTAATGCAATACTGACGATACATATAACTTGTATGATTAATATCGATGATTAATTAATATTGTAAATGTATACGTATAATTAATCCCGGTGATTGATTAATATTGTAAAGTATATTCCTATAATTAGTCTCGGTGATCATTTAATATCGTGAAGAATATTCGTTGAATTGATCTCAGTGATTAATCAATATCGTAACAGTAAAATATTGGCCGATGATAGTGCAATCTAAATTAACCCGTATCTTCACAAATTCTCTCCTTGTAATTTCCTTGATAAATCTGGCATTCAGATACTATCGGCAATATTAAGTCTCAAGCGGAATCTCCCTCATAAATCTTTCCCCTACAGGCTTAATCGTATATATTATTACTTCCATAATGATTATATTCCTTAAAGGATTGAACCGTCCCTTTGTAATGATCTCCGAACTTCTGCAAGTTGTTTATTATTGTAGCCCAGATATCGCTTCTTAAGTTGTTTCTGCTTAAGCTTCTGTGGTTTAAATACTTTCCCACTTCGAGTACTATGAATAGGTTTTTGCTAATTGAATTTCCCAACGGTATTCCTAGGCAGAAACTTCTTCCTTGACAGATGTTCAGTATAATCTATCTGTGGGGAATCAAGGTGAATCTCCTGGGGTAAATTCATTTCCGGAATATCATTTTTGGAAACACTCTCTCTTCCAGATGACCGATCAGGTAACCGGGTTACCACACAATCCTGAACTACTTCTGAGGGGAATAATTTATAATGACGATAATAAATTAATATCTCCATAAACTGGATTATACTTGCCAACCACCAAACACACTGGGCGGCAAATGACTGATCTTCTTTTTCAAACTGATCCAAATGTATAGATAATGTAAACAATACCAAATGGTACTCGTTATTTAACTTATACTGTGGCATGGAGCAGGGGAACCGCGTACAATCCTAATAGATAATACTAATATAGTTTGGTAATAATAATAATAATAATAAGAACTGAAACAACAATAATATTTCAGCTTCGTTTTCACAGGTAGGTATCGTTTGTGCTGTTGGGGCTACCCTTCCAATGCCAAAGCATTGTCGTTCTTTTATAGCTTTTCTTGGACTACCGAAGTTTATGTCTGAACCTTAGCTATGATTTCATCTGTCATATCTCAGAGTACTCTTTTATTACGAGCCAGGCTCTTAGATAGAGGACCACGTGTCCCTTAGGTTATCGTGTAATTGCATGACTAGTTTCAAAGCATTATGCTCCCTCTCGAGCCATCATCCGCAATCAAGATTTCATCAAACAGTAACTTCAACTTAGATATCTTGCAACTCGTATATTTCAGATAGCCAAAATCTCTCCGTCGCCTGATGTGGTTGTTTGGAGGGCTCTAAACAGATTGCTTAATAAATTAAGTCTCAATCTTTACCACGTAGGCTATTTGGTTTATCTGCTGCAGAGGCTTACGTGGCAACCCACCATTGCTCTGTTGACATTTAATCAAAACGTGTTACACCTGTATTATTAACTCATAGTAATTAACCTTACTCGATTGTTCCCAGCCAGGGAGCCAGAGGCTTATCGGGTCTTATTGATGTTGCCCAACATCGTTAATTAATCAGACACACCATGCTCAGGCCGAGACCATTATCTTTGGCCAGGGAGTACCCAAGTTGTTCCGCCCCACAAGGGATTGGCTTGAAGTCCCGCATCTTTGCATATTGGCTATCGTCTGGCTGACATGTCAGTAGTATTCCTGCAACTGCCGCATGCAGTCCCACTTAGCATAGTTTAATGAATGTGGTAAGAAATAACTGGCATCTCTATAAACTCTGAAGGCTTATCGACTGGCCAAGGTTATTGCATCATCAAATCAGTTCTACTGTAGTATGTGAACTTTCAATGAATCCGCCAGCAATGAGGCTCGCTGTCAAATTGATACAAGGTATGTATTTCAGCCGCAAAGGATCATACATATGTCGGCTTACTACTTCATTGTGAGATCAGTGTTATGTACTTTACCATACTATAAAACCCGTTATGTAGATCTTGAAGTAGACTAGTACCGATACCTGTATTAAGGGAGAACCCCTAACAGCATCGGAGGTTGATGTCTCTCCTCGACAATCACCATACCAGCAGTCTGATGTATCGGCCCTGTTGCAAACGTCGGAACAAAGACAAGAAGACATGTGACGCTTGATTCAGCCTCCTCAACAACCAAAAGACACTTCAACTGTGCAGGAATGTGTCAAGCAGCTGACTTAAAGTGGCTATCCGGACTCATCCCCACTGCGAGATTCACCCTATCATCTCTTGGTGGCTTATACTTTCTCCACCTTGTGGACCCAGTGCAACGAACCATATGAACTGCCTGCTTGTCGCATTGAAAAGACGTCACCGGAATTGCTACTGCATTGTACTGAATGTATTTTGAATCGTTAAGATGACTGAAATACTGATCGTGATCGATATAGTCTGTGAAGTCGGCAAATATCTTGAAACACCAAGCAATGTGATTCTGTAGCTCCCCTTTTGGCATTGTGCACCACTCGGCAAAGTCAACAAGGGTTGTGATTTCTGGTCATGGGTTTTACATCATTCGTTTGATAGGCACTTTGGTTAGAGGCATATCATCGTCGCAAAGATGTCTTGCAGCATTTGCATTCAGTTCTCGATACTGACACATCTCCTTTCCGGCATTCGTTTGCACAATCTGGAAGGCGGCCTCATGACCATTTGATTGTCGGTAGACTTGTTTAAGATCCATCATCGCTCTTTCTGGGAGTTCAGAGCTTGCATTTAAGAGGTTGCCAAGCTGGCGGATATGGTCAGAGAAGTGGTTCAATAGATGCATCTTCGCAAAGTCGAAATCCAATTCGTCAACAAGATATTGTGCAATGTCAGACTCGATCAGCGTTTTATCTTCATCAATGCGACGATGCTTTGCAGCCACAGAAAGATTGTTCCTCCCACCTCCAGCCGAGGAGATGATCAACAACATCAGGGAGGAATCTGATGATAATGGTGAGACGGGGCGCCCAAATCCAAGAAGCTCCCCGACGACGAAAACAGGCTTCCAACAGTGCAAAATGCAACTTCAAATGAGGATTATCAGACAGCAGCAATACCTTAAAGTCATCCAAGACCGTTCTCTTGGTCTCTTTGCAAATTATGAGCAAAGCTTTGTTGCTGATGAGGACGTGGCTTGGCTACACGAGCATGATCACATTGTGAATCGTCCCGCTGCAGGCTGTTTGGCCATGAGGAAGTGTACAACTAGCCGCCCAGCTGCAAATTACACATTGCGAGGATGGAATGCACTGGCTGGATGTTTGTTCAAAGATTTGCATTGTGGGTGGGTGGGTATTTTACTGGCACTCCGGAGGGTGGACGGATAGGGGACAATTTGGAGTTTTTTGTTGAGGTTTTGGGTCTCTTTGTAGTGTTTTGTTTATTTTATTATTACATCGGTTGTATTCATGCATAAAGGGCTGGGTTGAGAGTTCACGATGTTGGAATTGATCGTTGAGAGGTTTGTTTTCGGGAAAGGCATAGTAGCAGCGATACGACTCCATGTATGGCTACCATGTAATTGGTAGTTCGGAATCTTTACCCACGAGAAAGTAGCCCAAATGATTAGTGAAACGCGAACGAATTGTAGCTTGTTGCAATAATGATTTTTGTCAAAGGAAGCCAATCACCAACCCTGTGGCATGCTTGTCACCTGTCATTCTGAGTTCCCAGTTCCTGTCCATCTAAGGAGTTGGACGCATGGGTGGCAGGAGAAGCTAAGATGCTAGAATCATCAACAGGATAAAAAGACGCATCATGATGATGCTTTTAATCGTATCAACGCTTTCTTTTCTTTACCCAAAGGTTCAATTCATTCAGTATACATTCATTCACATTTCCTTTAGTCACTGGTTTAACTTTTTTGAACTTATTACTCGCTGCCATTTTAAATCATGATACGAAGCTGCTGCACTTCTCCTCCTCCTCTGCTTCCTTCCGGCGCCTGGAGAAGCAGACAATCTATTCATGGCAAGGATCTTGATGATGATCTCAGCACCACACCCAAAAATTACAATGATTGTTGAAATGACAATCCATAATCCGATGATAAGCCTCTTCGGTGACCATCCAGGAAGGCAAATGGCAAGCGGCCATCAAAAGATTCCTTCATGTCATCACATGAACAAGGAGTCATGGCAACTCAATTAACTCTTATGTCGGCGCAACCCCTTCATCATGACCATCGGGAGGTCTGTATTGTCTCGGAGGTGCTGGATGAACACGAGCCTGCACTGCTGGCATCCAAGGTGGTATTTGATTGAACCTCGAAATGATTGAATTCACCCACAAATGTATATATTTACTAGAGGAAGGATTCAAATGAAGCCGGTGAGCATTTGGTTGCTTGGAAAACCGGAAATTTGTGGTGATATGAGCCCTTGTTGACAAAGTGACAGGCCTCATCGTCGGTGCAGAATAGATTGCCCAGAAAACTCTTTCTGGCGTTCTGGTGATGGTCATGGCATGTGTGAAGCCTATAGCTATCAATTATGCAATGTTTGTGAATCCCTTGGCCATGAATGCAGTGAAGACTGCCTAGATTCATAGTTGGCGGTATGAGGAAATCGCCAGGATTGATCCAGCCAAGAGAAACTTAGACCCTCCACACACCTTCATTCCAGTGGTAAATGAATCATCTCAAAGATTGTTTTCATCGCTGACATTGTGCATCAGGCTCTCGCAAAGATCACTTGCTCCTGTGCAGCAATGGTATACCACTGCAAAACTTCATTCGACTCTATTTATGGATTTCGAACAAAGTCGCCGATTGAAATCCAGAAAATGGTAGCCTGGCAATTGGTGAAGGACAGGTTTCCATGCCCCACAAACGTTCGTGAGGTAAGTTCAAAGTTCGCTCCTTGTTTAAAAGTTGCCTTGACAATTAATTCAGGAGTGCAAGTTCCAATTTGCAGTGACTGAAATTGTGGATCATATTCACCGAACATACTTCTATGGCATACGACAAATGGGAATGAAAGATTGATCATTGATTGATAAAATCAACCATAGATTCATTGCCCTCACCGCGACCGCCATCCACCATTGTCTGTCGGCTTGGAAAACAGGCAAGTATAGAGTACCACCAGAGTTTGGTCCAAGAGGTAGAGCACAACGCAAGTGCGATACAAGATACATTAAACATGTGGTTGATCATGCATGCACAGAGGTATATCGTCATCTCGATGCGGATTTTCATTCTTCCTCTCCAGATGTTCAAGCCAAAGAGACCAACAATATCTGCTGCATGATTCGCCAAAGGATGCACTGAACTGGTACGGACCAAGTGATGGCACAACCTCACAACAATCTGGGCAGCTTTGATGATGACTTCCTTGAGTAGGTCCCGGAGGAGCTGATAGAGCAGGCCGACAAATCTCTTTATTGTCTCAGCAGCTTTGTTGCTGCTATTGAAGCTAGCATGCGATTCTCAGCTGTGCTGCCTGTTAGGGGTTCTCCCCTAGCAGCAGTAATGATACAATGTGGATTGGTCAGCAGATACTTAATTGCATAACACCTATCTGTGAGAGCATCACATTGTTTGTCAGTCAGGTGATCGTTAGTGGGATTACACCTGAGCCGCATGTCGATCAATTAGTGACGAGTTAGCTCGCACTAGCAGAGTCAACTATGATGATGCAATTATTTCTCCATTACCAGGAAGTGAAAAATCATCAGCAGTGCGCATAACTATTGGCCACACCTACTATATCTCATCTAGTGGGACAACACATAGTTAAGTTGCGATAATGCAGAATTACATGTGCAGCAGACGATAAAGCAATATGCAAGTATGTTGGGATTCCCAGGCCTAATCACTCAGTGATACGGAAACCAACCCGTAATGCTCCTCTGTCTACAGAAGCGCCAACACGTAAGCATGCTGTGTCTGAGGGATTAAAGACATTGGCTGAAGATAAGAGGCCAGAAGCAACCCTGCTCATTGCTTTGAGTTAGGATGCATTGCAATGTCATAGACGTGTCATAATCTACATCGGCAGAGTATCAGTTGGTTGCCGATTCAATCTCTGAACGCATTGCTGAATAGCCAAATTACAAGGTGAGGCATTCAATTACCTGGAGTGATAATAAATTGGGATAAGCACTGATAAGACCATGAGTTGTCAGATGTTCCAACTACTGAAAGAATGGGTTGCGAGATATCTAAGTTGAAGTTACTGTTTGATTAAATCCTATTGCTGATGATGGCCCTACGGGGAGAGAAACTCTTCAATACCAAACATGCAATTACGCAATAACCTTTGGGATGCGTGGTTCTCTATCCGAGAGCCTGGCTCATAATAAAATAGTACTCTACGATATGACAGATGGGATCATAGCTAAAAGTTTGGACATATACTCCGGTAGTCCAAGAACGGCTATAAAGGACAACAAAGCTCCGGCTTTGGAAGGGTAGCCCCACAGCACAAACGAAACCTACCTGGGAGAATGAAGCTGAAATATTATTGTTGTTTTCAGTTCTTATTACTATTATTATCATTACCAAGTATATTAGTATTATCTATTATGATTGTAGGTGATTCCCCTGCCCCATTATTAAGCACGAGTTCAATAATGAGTGCGATATCATATTATACTGATTATCTTATTTATTGGATTGCTTTGAACAAAAAGACCAGCTGTTTGCAGCGCAGTGTATTTGGTGGCTGGTAAGTATAATCCAGTTTACTGAGACATTGATTTACTATTGACATTATAAGATCTTTCCATCAGATTACATTAAGAATTGTGAAGTAACCCGGTGGCTCAACCTTCGAAGCTGAAAGATCCAGATTCTGATATTACTCAACTACAATTGGAATCCGAGACGGAATACCATTCCAGTTGGATACATCGAGATTTAGCCGAGGCATGAAGTATCCTTCGTATAGATCGGAAAACACGATCTGGATACATTGTCAAATCAGTCAATCTTTCCAATAAGGAATGACAGAAAAGATATCCAGACCGGAATCGGAATCAACTACAGAATATCGAAGCTTCCTTAAGGAAAGACAGACTCATTAATTAAAAGTCTAGTAAACAGTATCAGACTATGGTCGAGTTTAGGAAACCGTGGATATTGAGGGAGATTACACTTAGACGTAATATTACCGATAGTATCTGAACGCCAGATTTATCAAGGAGAGATAAGAGGGATTTTGTGAAGATACATGTCAATTTAGATTGCACTATCATCAGGCAAGATATTACCGCCAGCAATATTAATTAATCACCGAGATCAATTATATCAACATACTTCATGATATTGATTCGTCACCCAAATCAATTATAGGAACATACTTTACGATATTAATTAATCATCGAGATTAATTATACAAGGTATATGTATTGTCAGTATTGCATCACACCATGATACAACTTAGTTGCTATTTACTTGGAAGCATCGGGAAGGACTATGTATATTTGTCCCCTCTGTGTAGAGTTAGCAATGGTTCTGTTTTCGGACTGTTTCTACTATAGCGGTTCCAAGCAAACCCGGACACAGCTGGTTCAGTCTGGGTTTGTGCCAAATGGTTCCTTCAATTAAGTCCTTGAATATTCAGCTGATAATCTGGGGTTTGGTACATGAAATATGGAGCTTCAGACGGCGCATCTTTTGGCAGTCTCCGATTGTGATGTCTTCAAAACTCAGCAAGCTGCTTTGAAAGTATTGTCATTTTCGGCCGAAAAACGAGGTTTTTGGGCTACCGCTTGCTGAGATTTAAAGATATCGAAAATCGGGGATGGCCAAAAGATGCGCCGTGCTGAGCTGCTTATTTTACATACCAAACACTAAACTCTCTGATCAATATTTGTGGTCTTAAAGTGATGGTCTGCTTAAAAAATCGTCGATTTTTGATGGGGTAAGGCTGTTGCCACACAGACCTATAAAACTGGCCAGGTCCAAAACTGGAACCGTTGCTAACACTACCTGTGTGTATACAATTTATACAGACTTCCAATACATTTTGTTTGGAGATACACATAAGGAATTAAGATAGGAACTACGGCCGTGTACCTAGTACTTACTTAAGTGTCCCTGGATACATATCTTTAAGTATGGTTACTTAGGTGGAAGCACCCCTGTAACACTGCCTATGGATGGGTCTGCCATTGCCAGCAGCAGCCAGCCAGTCCCCTGCAGCGACAGCAACAGCAGTGGTAACCACATCACAAACATCACCAGCGTTGAGAATATGAGATTAGTTGATGGAAGTATGATTGTAGAGGGTGCAATGTTGCTTGGAGGTTAGGAATGGTGTCAGTGATCGGATTTAGGATTTCCTTTGTGTGCTATTTCATTCTAGGTTTTGTTGATATATCATAATAGTAGTAAATGTAATAGAACTGATGGTTTACTGAAGTCCAATCACAAAGGCGTGAAATCATGATTGCAATGATGCATAACCCTCCCGCGACAATTGAGCATCTGCAGGGTACTGGACCATCTTGTATCAATCAATTAAATATCGTGAACCACTTCTGCGTGGTAACTATCATTTGTCAAATTAAAGCCATGAGGGTCTTTAAAGACAAGAACAACACACATCATCAAACGTACAGAGCGAGTAGTATCATCATCGCAAGTACAAATTGAATTGCGTGACAAAGGAGTAGGCCGAGAGATGATTTGTGATATTGTGAAAGGAAGTACGAACTGCTCATCAAGTGCTTGTTGTCACCTTTGCAAAAGTGGGTACACTTGTTGTGATGCTTGACAACAGCATCACGACAACTCAAAGAACACTCTAGAACTAGTGTTAGCAACGGGTCTGGACTGGCACATCCGGTCCGGGTACGGGTCGGAACCGAACCGCAGCCTGATTGGCGGTCCGGGTCGTCAATAGACCCGAACTGTCGATTCGGGTACGGTTCCATCGACTTCTCCCTACCCGTCTTAATTGGGCGGGTTCTCCGCGGGTTGTACAGCGGGTACATCTGTAAATTCATATAACATGCTTGCCTTTACTATTCGATTATAGTAGTCAATCAAAATCGATCATTTGACATCCAGTAATCACATTTTGTATGTTTTGCATGTAGCGACATCGAGAATATTTTAATTCATGTTTTTCTTTTAATGATTTGTGTTTTTGACCAGGGAGGAGGTCAGTAGTTCAATTGTAAGCTCAAATATCCATTCGATGCCTTCATTGCCCGATCTGCATCACCAGCAATTGATGATCCTCAGTTGATGCTGAGTTGACAGATATTGTCAGAATGGCGCCGTGACCGTGTCACTTGCTCTTTTGCACATAGTGGTTGGCAATACATTGGTTATGGATAGCAGCGAGCAAATCACTTACCAATTACCTTATTTACAAGACTAAACATTGTGGAGGCTCCATTGATGCTTGAGGTGTAGTGGCATCGACACAGACCATATTGCCTATAAAGGCTGCCAATACTTTGATTATGGGTAAATGCCGTAGCACAGCCCTTGGATTATACAAGATGCAACACCCAAAATCGTTGACGCTCTGTTGACGCTCATTTTCAGACAGGTGCTGTGACCATGTCACGATCGCATTTGCACAGAATGGCTGCCAATACCTTGATCATGGACACATGCCGTAGCAGAGCCCTTGGAATATACATGATGCAACACCCCAAAGCGTTGACACTCTGTTGACACTCTGTTGACACTGTGTTGATGCTCTGTTGACGCTCTGTTGATGCTGTGTTGATGCTCTGTTGACGCTCATTTTGAGGTGTAACGGTATTGACAAAAACGATATTGCCTATAAAGGCTGCCAATACTTCGATTATGGATAAATGCCGTAGCACAGCCCTTGGATTATACAACATGCAACACACAAAATCGTTGAAGCTCTGATGACGCTCATTTTCAGACAGGTGTTGTGACCATGTCACGATCACATCTGCGCAAAATGGCTGCCAACACGTTGATTATGGGTCTATACCATAGCAGAGCCTTTGGATTATACATGATACAACACCCAAAAGCGTTGACACTCTGTTGACACTCGGTTGTCACTGTGTTGATGCTCGGTTGACGCTCTGATGATGCTCAGTTGATACGCTGTTGATGTTCTGTTGACGCTCATTTTGAGGTGTAACGGTATTGACACACACAATATTGCCTATAAAGCCTACCAATACTTCGATTATGGATAAATGCCGTAGCACAGCCCTTGGATTATACATGGTGCAACACACAAAATCGTTGACGCTCTGTTGACGCTCATTTCCAGAGTGGGGCTGTGACCATGTCGCGATCACTTTTGCACAGAACAGCTGCCAATACGTTGATTATGGATATTTGCTGTAGCAGAGCCCTTGGATTATACAAGATACAATACACAAAATCGTTGACACTCTGTTGACACTCTGTTGATGTGGTGTTGATGCTCTGTTGATGCTCTGTTGACGCTCTGTTGACGCTCATTTGGTGGTATAGCAGTATCGACACACACGATATTACCTGTAAAGGCTGCCAATACTTCAATTATCGATACATGCCGTTGCACAGCCTTTGGATTACACAAGATGCAACCCACAAAATCGTTGACGCTCTGTTGACGCTCATTTTCAGACTGGGGCAGTAACCATGTCGCGATCGCTTTTGCTCAGAACGGATGCCAATACGTTGATTATGGGTACATGCCATAGCAGATCCTTTGGATTATACATGATCCAACGCCCACAATCATTGACACTCTGTTGACAATCTGTTGACGCTGTGTTGATGCTCTGTTGACAATCTGTTGACGCTCTGTTGACGCTCATTTTGAGGTGTACCAGTATCGACACACACGATATTGCCTATAAAGGCTGCCAATACTTCGATTATGGATAAATGCCGTAGCGCAGCCCTTGGATTATACATGGTGCAACACACAAAATCGTTGACGCTCTGTTGAGGCTCATTTTCAGAGTGGGGCTGTGACCATGTCGCGATCACTTTTGCACAGAACAGCTGCCAATACGTTGATTATGGATATCTGCCATAGCAGAGCCCTTGGATTATACAAGATGCAATACCCAAAATCGTTGACACTCTGTTGACAATCTGTTGACGCTGTGTTGATGCTCTGTTGACGATCTGTTGACACTCTGTTGATGCTCATTTTGAGGTGTACCAGTATCGACACACACAATATTACCTATAAAGGCTGCCAATACTTCGATTATGGGTAAATGCCATAGCACAGCCCTTGGATTATACAAGATGCAACACCCAAAATTGTTGATGCTCTGTTGACGTTCATTTTCAGACTGGGGATGTGACCATGTCGCTTTCTCTTTTGCCCATCAAGGATGCCAATATGTTGATTATGGATAACAGTGAGCAAATGGCATCCCAATGGACTTACTTACAAGATCAAAAACTGTTGACGCTCCATTGACGCTCACTTTCAGAATGTGGCTGTTACTGTGTCGATTTATCTTTTCCCTATAAAGGCTGCCGATACTTTTGTTATGGATAACAGTGAACAAATGGCATCCCAATGGACTTACTTACAGGATCAAAAACCGTTGACGCTCCGTTGACGCTCACTTTCAGAATGTGGCTGTTATCTTGTCAATTTCTCTTTTACCTATAAAGCCTGCCGATACATTGGTTATGGATAACAGCAAGCAAATCCGTTTCCAATTAACTTACTTACCAGAGAAAATATAGTTGACGCTCTGTTGACGCTCAGTATTAGAATGTGGCTGTTACCGTGTCGTGGTCTCTTTTGCCTACAAAGGTTGCCAATCTGTTGATTATGAATAGCAGCAAGCAAATCATGTTCCAATTAAGTTGCTTACATATCCAAACATCATCGATGCTCCGTTGACACTCATTGTAAAAATGGGGCTGTTCCCGTGTCGCTTTCTCATTCGGCTATAAAGGCTGCCAATACTTCTGTTATGCATATCTGCGAGGAACTCCCTTTCCAATTAAGATACATACAACACCACAAATCATTATCACTCCGTTCACTCGCATTTTCAGCATTGGGCTGTATCCGTGTCACATGTTCTTTTGTCTATCAAGGCAGCCAATAAGTAGGTTATGAATAACAGCATGCAACTCGCTTTCCAATTAACTTACTTACAAGACCAACAATCGTTGACAGTTGATTCACATTCACCATAAACATGTCCTAACTGTTGGTTTATGGAGCATAATTTTGTCCAAATAATCATATAGTCATTATTGACAGCCAATGAATAATTTGTATCAATACTCAGTTGCATGCAAAAGCTTTATGGTGTATCAATTTCTGATCAACTGATGCAGAAGTTCTCTGAGCGATGGATAACTTAGCGCGGTGACATTTCAGCGCTTTCAGTTGGCAATTCACCACATGTAGCGCCATGACCTAATTTTGATTAATGTAGCCCAACATATTCAGTGTGCCATATCCAGTTCGATCTGCTCGATTTCCATGACGTACCATAAGCAATTATCACAATGCTCACTATGTGCACCCGGTCTAAACATGGAGTGATGTAGTTGGTTGTATGGATGAATGCAACATGATGGTGGTCATTTATACTGATTCGTGTTGCGCAATGGCTGCTCCTTCTATGACTCCTATGTCATCACTAACTGAAACTTTGTTAGTAAATTTCATCTTTAGTTTAGATTGCGCATTCTCGCGTATCCGTAAGAGGCAGGACGATATTGCGTTGATCAATTGTCAATCATCTTGGTTTGGAGTCTAGACCGTTCGTATGGCCTGTATGACCCTTGCACATGCACAGACAAATCACCATGTCTCACAATATAGTCACTGAAATCAAAAAAATTCTTTCATGTATTGAAATAGATACACCAACTACTTTTTGTGGAGATATGTCGTCAATAATCACAAATTGTGCAAGTTGTGTACACATGACCTACGAGCCAATACAATATGTTCATCTGAATCCATTTCCTGTATGGTAGGTAGGTACAGAATACATATGCAGGGGTAGAAGCTTACGGGTTTAACTGGCTTCGATTTGTTAATCGGTGATGAAATGGGTATCGCGCCAGTTGTGAGAGCCGATATGCATATGTGAGACGGTCGTTTGCCGCATGCTATTCACATATGGCTACTCGATCCCGCAATGTTCCTTGTGGCATTCCTATTTTCTGCTGACACTATCACGTATCTCCATCAGCTCTCCAAATGTTGTCGGCCCAGTTGCATGTGCCAACTGATCAATTTCCGGCTGAATGACTGCTTTAACAATCAATATGGCTATTCTGGACCTCAAATCTTACAAATGATGCAAGATGAAAAATTGTTCACACTCAACTTCACGATGTAGCAGGAAGCATGTCTCTCCTTGTTCTGAGTATAAAGGCCGCCAATGAAACAAATAAAGAGAATGATGTACCAAAGTCAATATTTTGCACATAACAGTAACATATCTGACTGCGACCATAAATAGAAAAACCCGAAAAGGAGAACCGGAGACTGGAACCGACGAGTCTAGCCAAACCTGGCAAAACCCGCGGGTTGACAGGTACAGGTACAGGTTTGGCCCGCCAAGAAGCTGCGGGTCGGGTTTTTGGATGGTTCTGGAACCGAACCGAACCGTTTATCCGGTCCAAACCCGGACCGCTGGCGGGTTACCCGGACCTGTTGCTAACACTACTGTCCGGGTAACAAACCCGCCAAGACAATGCCGGTCGGGTTCTTGGCCGGGTCTGGAACTGAACCGTACCGAACCGCCAGCCAAAAACCGGACCACTGGCGGGTTACCCGATCCCGTTGCCAACACCAGTCCCAACCGGTCGATCTTCTGAATATTATCTTGCTTCCCGTCTCTCTGTCTGATCTCCGTGGGTCGGGAGTATCACCTTTTGGAAGTATAGCCGATAGTCTATCAATTACCATGATGATGAATTCCCTTCTCAAAACGACGATTTTGGTGCTTCGCACCCAGGGCAATGGGGCTGCTTGATTGAGTGCAAGTGAATGATTTCGAAGTAGTCTGCCATCCATGCACAGATGACAGGATAACATTGCTGCATCCGTCCATCCGCACAAAGCATAAGCTTTCCAGTGTTGAAATGCTTGTCAAGTGCACAAAAAATAAGCTCAAAGACCTTCCTTAAAACCTCTCGATTGTGGATTTGTTGTTCGATCATGGCAGTTCCTTTGCCATGTCCTTTAAAGTGATATTTTGGAGGAACGGGATGAAGGGCAACAAGGATGCTTGCACTATTCGAGAGCTTTGATCTAATTGTCGAGTTGATGTTTCCGAGACTCAAATATACTGGCCATTCCTTCTTGTCACCCAAAAAGTTTGTATGATGTGTCTGATCTGAACTGCCCAATAAAGGGACAATCATAGCACCAAGTGGCCACCATAGCTATTGAAGCAGTCAAAGTCATCGTAGCTATGACGAAATTCAACTAACATACCTGTTCATTCCACCACTAGTCACTTGATTTCACCTCTGAGTTGATACGTTCCTCAGCATCATTGAATTCCTTTGCTGGAGCATATGACATATGTTTTCTGAATGGAGGCTGTTGCATGAGGAACTCAATGCATTCAACAGGATTGCGGTAAAAGAAATGTGTGTAATCATGTTGGCAAAGGTTGTTTGGATTGGCCAAATGATTGTAACACACCTTGCCCAATTTCGAACAGTCGATGCCCATCACATACGACATTTCATTCAACCGTTTGGATGAACAGTGGGACGAAGTGAAGTTGCTGACAGTTGACATCGTAGGGTTCCTGAAAAGCTGATTGATAGCAACTCTGCTCAAGTTGTGCTTGATGCACCAGTGCGCTAATCAATACTCCTTCTCGCAAGAAAATGATGACCATAGATCAATTTCATCTTTGAAGATATCGAAATACTCATTACTAATAGGCTTGACGGCTAGACGGTTGTCCAAGTGTGGAGTACCATAAATATGTGTCCGAACTGGGGGTTGCTCTCGATCGATACATGCATTCTCGCTTTCGGCTTCAGTATTGCTGGAATTGTCGTCGGAAGGGTGAAGAGAAGGGTCGCGATGCTGTTCATGAATGAATGGAAGTAGAATACTATCATGCTCAATCCCAAAACCATGAACTGGCAGTTGTTCGGCCAATATGTATACTATCCCTTCTTTGTGGTCGCGACAGAGGTGAGTGATGTAAGAGCCGATGTAGGAGTACGTCTTCGAGCGGTAAAGACACTGATGACGAAGATCCATGTTTTGTTAGCAAAATGAAATGTCACAACAAGGTTAAGAAGCGTCTCGACTGTCTTTGAGCTACTCATACCATCACAAGCCGGGTGGTCCTCGGAAAAAGGCGCACCTCAGTTGAGTTTTTCCAAACAGGGGTCCTACCACTCTCGTAGGATTTCTCTCATCCTTCTTCACATGTTTGCAAAGTGTTTAATTGCTCTCTCAATTTCAACATCCCTTGGATCTGGAAAAGCATACTGCATCTGCATTCCGCTTGTCACGGCAATAGTTTTGCACCCTTCTACACCCATTGCCTGATTTGCGGTTGTCGCTTTTTGATAAGTTCGTACCTTACATGAACCACGTATTCTCCTTAGATACCAACCCAGCGACGTCATCACAGGGTGCAAGAACTAGTGCAAGGACAAACGAGTGAGATATGACTGCAGAGCATAATTTTGGTTCTCTTTGTGATCAACTGGAGCGTTCAGTCGACGAATCAGGGTGCTTAGATGATGCTAAGCAAGTTGTTTTCTTGCTGAATTGCAGCCAAGATGATGTCGCTGGATCAAGAAAACCCTCCAAGCCCATATATATATTCGCCTTGCGTGCCCACCTTACTTACAATCTCCAGAACCTTCAACACACCCTCCTTACCTCTGCTACTGCATTGCATCACCCTTGACGATGTATTCAACACTCCCGACGCTTGTTTGGGGTAACAAGCATTCCATATCCACCACTCAATCATTGACCACTGTTGAGAACGTAAAATTTAATGTGATGTCTTCTGGTTGCCGAAATCAGTCATCACAGATGCTAATACAATCCAGATGCCGACTCTACAAGTCCGAGTCTGGGCCGAGAACACCGGTGTGGGAGTCAGCAAATGGGCGGCAGAAGCCATGGGGATTTGGCAGGATAAGGGTGGCTTCACAACACAACAGATAGATAATAAAGTGAGGGAGTGTGTCTCGGAGATTGCCCAGTCCATGAGCATCATCAACAAGTAAGGCGCCGGCCCTGAGCAATGGGATCTCCTAATCAAATGTTGCATTACTCAAATCAGTAATCTGGCATGTGAAAGGCCACTTTTGAAATGGTTCATGGCAGACAAGACTAACCTTGATGGTCAGAAACTCAACGCAGCACTGGACGAGTTCGTGGAGGTTGGCCTTTGCCAAAGGAAGAATAGGCTCGAAGAAACCCTGGCTAAGGAGAGAAAACTCGTGGATGTTGGTACGTATTTTATCACCCCGATGCTCCTTTTGCTCTTCCTGATGATATGTAGATACAGATGATGACGAGGAAAAAACCTCAGGTCACAGGTCTTCACCAATAATCATGTGTTGCAACGCCTCGACTGATTTCCTTGTCGAGCCATTTAGCTTCACCATCGCCTATGCGGATGCTGACATTGCTGGGAAGAGTGTGGGTGAAAACAATACTCAGCGATTCTCATGGCACTGGCCTGGGGATGATGAAACAATACTTCCGATAGTTACATCAATCGTCAATCCAATCATTTTGTCAATTGTGAATACTGCAATCGCCAGTCTGCCAGACCCCAGCTTGAAAATCTGACAGCTTTGGGGCTGCCGGGATGAGACTAATGGAGTTGGTAGTCTGTACGCCCGTAATGTTACCCCAATCTTCAATAACAATACTGTTGCCGGATGGGTAACGGTGGCGATGAAATAAAGCAGCCCAACGCATTTTTGAATCATTTATCATGGCCAACAAGCCAACGGCACTAGTGTTAGCAACGGTTTGGGACCATCACTTCGGGTCTGGGTCTGGGTCCAAACTGAACCGTTGCCAAATTGGCGGTCTGGGTCGTCAATAAACCCGAACTGCCCACTCAGGTATGGTTCCATGGTAAACTCCCAACCTGTCTGGATCGGGCAGGTAGTAAGCGGGTCCATCTATAGATTCATATAAGTCTCTTGTATTTGCAGTGTGTTAATAGTATCTTATCAGAATCGCGTTTTCAGCAACCAACAATGTGTTTTTTCTTGTTGAGCAGTTTGCAATATCGATTAATTTGGTATCTGTGTTTCACCTTCGATATATGGTATTTTTGCCTAGCAAGGCGGTCAATAATACAGTTATGCACGCGAAGCTCCGCGTAATGCCTTGATTACGAAATATGCAAGTCCTAAAACTGTTGACGCTCCGTTGACGCTCATTTTCAGGATGCCGCAGGGAGCATGTCGCTGTTGTTTTTGCCAGTAAAGGCTGCCAATATCTCATAAATAGATGTCTGCAACCAATCGGAACATAACTTACCCAAGATGCAAAGCTAAAAATTGTTAACACTCCGTTGACGCTCATTTTCAGGATGCCGCAGGGAGCATGTCGCTGTTGTTTTTGCCAGTAAAGGTTGCCAATATTTGGTGAATGGATGTCTGCAACCAATCGGAACATAACTTACCCAAGATGCAAAGCTAAAAATTGTTGACGCTCCATTGACGCTCATTTTCAGGATGCCGCAGGGAGCGTGTCACTGTTGTTTTTGCCAGTAAAGGTTGCCAATATTTGATAAATGGATGTCTGCAACCAATCGGAACATAACTTACCCAAGATGCAAAGCAAAAAATCGTTGACACTCCGTTGACGCTCATGCTAAGAATGGGGCAGTGACCGTGTTGCTATCTCTTTTGCCAATAAAAGCTGCCAATTCGTCCGTTATGCATAACAACGACCAAGTCACTGGTAAATTATGGTACTTATAACACCACAAATCGTTGACGCTCCGTTGACGCTCCGTTGACGCTCAATTTGATGTATTGTCCATTCATCATCTGCTGCCGTCGATAATTGTTTTCATCCTGAATTGACTTTATCAGTTTTCTTTCTGCATGATTAAGACTCGGCCCTGTGGCAAAGCCGAGTGGCATAATAATCTTGCACTGTTCACTCTCACACAACTGAAAATGATGTATCATGCCAAAAGATTCATTGCGCCTGCTATATATCTATTTATGAAGCGATATTCACACGCTACTTCTTACCATTCGCCCATAATATATCTCTAACTGAAACTCTCAGTCATGCTACATAAAGCTGGTGAACCATTGACGCATTCTGTCCTACTTTTTCTTCCCTCCTTTATTTCTCCGCGTTTCTGCTGCATTGACCATCACCAACAACTTTTCAGCCTGTCTCTTTGACTTCCATGTTGGCCGAACCAATCCGGGCACATTTGGTGTGGTGCTCACATCCTGCTGCTCTGGGCATTCCGGATCCTCGATGCCATTGTTCTGCTCTATATCAGATTCATCGTCCACTGTGCAATCCTCTTTGCTCTCAATTGGATTATCCAAGTCGCCATTCCAGTTTAGCCAATCATCACTGTCCGAAATGATTTCAGGTGCGCTATCCTCGTCGCTTTCGACTGGATGACGGTTGATTCTTCGGATTCGGCGGACATTTAAGATTTGAGTTCGTCCTCCAGGGAGGTCCTTTGCAGACAAAGGTGGTGGGAAAGGTGATCTTTCTGACAATTTAAATGCAGCCGCACCATCATGTTGAAAGAGTGACCAGGAAGCTTTGACGATCGCTTCCGTGTCCGAAATGTATCCTATGCCGGTCATCTGCTTGTTTGGAGCGCAAGATTCCTTCTGGGTAGCACGTAGGTTTTGGCTGCCCTGCCACGTCTCCAAAAAGGTGTGAACCTTGGCCATTCTGTGCAATTTCCTTTCCTCCGCCTCTTTCTTCATTTCCAAGTCGTTTTCTGTGTTCATGGTATCCAATTCCGGGTCAGTGCCTGGCAAAATCGCGTTATTGGCTCGAGCAAACTGCCTTACAACGACTTTTTCGCAAAGGGTCTCGCCTGTCGTTTTTGACTGCCTCCAACCAATAACATCTCGGCCAAGGGAAAAACTGGCCTCCACTCCGACACTATGTGGTATGATGGAGAATATGTTGCGCGCCACATTGGAGAGATCGGGGTACTTGGAGTGCGTTTTTTCCTGTTGGCACCACCAATCGGTTATGTCCAGTATCCAAAATGTACTACTAATCTCCATTGGGTCAGAGTGGTAACCGTTGAGAGTTGGATTAATTAGTCCCCAGTTCTTTGGTGCTTCAGGCGGCGAATTCAAATAGAGCCTGGCAGCAGTCAATAAGCGGGCTGTGCGATTGCTTCATCCGGGTGTTGTCTCAGCCACATTGTTAGGCGTTAAGTATTCCTCATCATTGCTAGACAAATCATATGGATCAAAGGATGATTGATAGGACCCTGATGCCGTTGCAGAGGGGAGGAGATTGTTGCTCGGTACAGTTTCGAGTTTATTGACAGGCACACGTCGATGTTTGGCACAGTAGTCATTCTCCACATACTTCAGCAAGACCTCTTGGTATTGTGTAGTATAGGATGTCTCGTCCTCAGGATTAATATCCATTCCCTTGTCCCACTTTCTAAACGATCGCAACTTCCGGAAAGAATCGAGGATGTGCGCGGAAATAAGAAGCATGCCCGTCGTTGGGGTCACTTCAGCGTAGTATTTGGAAAGCTTCTGTCGAGATAACTTCACAGCGAAGAACAAGTCTTCTTTCCACTTAGTCTTCTTCTTAGCCACAGCTTGCATTACGCCATCCGTGTGATCGAACATGTCATTGTACACTGTGATGACGTGATGCAATGTGACGATATGCCTCTTCGACATCCAAAGGGTCCAATATCAAAATGGCCTCAATACTTCCATGACATACTTGACAATCGTCCACTCATCCTGAGTTGTGAACAGTGGCCTGTATTCGCTGAATTTTGGATTTTGAAGCCACTCGCGTGTGAATTCCCGTAATCGGTAGGTGCGCTCGAGCAACTCCAGTGTAGAGTTCTAACATGTCTTCACATCCATAATCGGAAGTACTGCAATGCGGACTTTAGCTTTTCGACAGTCAATGAACTCGTTTCAGCGACCAGGTGTTGGTGTAATTAATACAGCAAGCATTCTCTGCTATATGAAGGTCAGCTTCAGGACATTCAAAATATCATGAAATACGTACTTTGTCAATTATCTTCGCTAAACCTAGTTTCATGGTCGACACCTTATTGATTCTAGCATTGCCCTCTTTTCGAAGTCTCTGACTGTTCCCAATGTCCATACTTGCATTTTCTCCAAATTGCTGATTGCGCTCATGGGCTTCCCAAGACTTGGTGTGGCCTTTCACACGGAGACTGCTCATGAATGCACCTAAAGCTAGCTGTATGACATGCGCCATGCATGGTATGTGGTTCCTCAATGCCGGCCACTCGATTCCAGAGGCCTCAAGTGTTGATTGCAGCTCGTGTCTCATCAAGTAGTTTCAGGAAGCATTATCCATTGTAATACCAAGTGAACAGCCGTCGGTAAGCTCAAAACGATCCAGCACGTCCTTCAAATGTTCAGCTAGCCTTGCTCCAGTATGTTGGCCCTTGACCGATCATCCTTAATCAGCTTTCGAAACGGGAACAGAACAGGCAATAAACCTCATCGAAAGTGAGTTGAACTTCACGCAATGCCCAATTTCGATCCATATAGTAAGCAATGACCGACGTTATGGCTAGTATGTTTGTTGAAGTCCATTTGTCCAAAGCTAAACTAACTTTATTTCGTAATGGCAATTGCTTCTCAATTGCATCCACAGTCAGTCCATATTCCCTCCAGCAAATGTTACGAAGGGTCGTAGCCGACAGTAGGACTAGGTCGTCACGTAATGCCTTATATGACCGTCGTAGCTCAAGATTTGATATAGCGTTCCATGGAATGAGTGCCAAAACAAATCCTAACATGAGGTAGCGATTCCACGTGTCTTGGTGAAATTCAGAAATTTGAAAGTCCTTAGCTGCCAGTTTGGAACGTTTTGTCTGTCATTTCGATTAATATGAATTTAACGGAGTATCAAATCTGATTTTCCTCTGCAAACTTACTATTGTGATTCCTCGACTTCCTTGCCTCTTCAGGATGGCTAAAGCTGTTTCATCCACAGTTGAACTAGTCAATTCAGTAACCTCTGACTCGGTTAATTTGTTTAACTTTGCGATGTGAGCTTTTGCCAGCAAGTGTTTCCCCATTGAGCTGGTCCAATGTTCTGATGGATGTCGAAGAACTTGATGACAAATGATACAGATGATGCCAGGGCTGCCGGTCTCCTCAATTCCGCAGTGTAAATAGAATCGCCACGACGGCGCATGTCTAGAATTGTGCCAAGCAATAGGCCACTTCGACCCTTCATTCATTGAAGCCCACCAAGCATCGAAGATGATTTGCAATGTAAGGTCTCTCAAATCGCGAATGAAGACACGTTCATTTTTGGAAGCGATCATAACCTCGAGTAATGAGGTGTTCCAAGATTTTGTATCGGACATGGCCGTAGAAATTAGGATGCTGGGTATTCCGACTCGAGAGACTGCCGAAAATAACGATACAGTCAAGCCGACCGCGGGTTGTTAAATATTGACTCTACAGCTACAAGGAAAATAATCAGATCAGTAAGACATTGCATGCATATTTGTGAAGTTGAATATAAGGACAGATTGCAGCGACTGACCGCGTAAAACTGCATTTAGGAACGGCGTAATGCAGTTTATTGCTGTGTAGCGTTCGGAGCCTTGACGCACCGTGGGCGCTCAATTGTAGGAGGCGGACGTGATATCGTCACTTGCATTTTTGCCAATGAAGGCTGTCGATGGAATCATTGTGGTTTATCTGCGTTCCATTCCGGTCAGATTATATAAGATGCCAGCGCACAAGTCGTTGACCCTCCGTTGACGCTCATTTTGGGACATGGTTACGATCTTGTCGTAAGCATATTTGCCTAGAAAGGCGGCTAATAGTATGATTGTTGATCATTGTGGTCGCATAGCCCCTTGATTTTCCAAGATGGAAGGCCTAAAATCGTTGACGCACCGTTGACGCTCATTGTTAGGGCATAGTGACGATGTCGTCGAATGCATTTTTGCCTAGAAAGACAGCCGATAGTTCGATTATGTATCAATGTCGCCGCACTGCCCTCGGATTTTCGAAGATGCATGGCCAAAAGTCGTTGACCCTCCGTTGACGCTCATTTTTAGGGCATAGTGACGATGTCGTCAAAAGCATCTTTGCCTAGAAATACGGCCGATAGTTCAATTATGTGTTAATGTCGCCGCACTGCCCTCGGATTTTCCAAGATGCATGGCCAAAAGTCGTTGACGCTCCGTTGACGCTCATTTTTAGGGCATAGTGACGATTTCGTCGAAAGCATTTTTGCCTAGAAAGACTGCCGATAGATCGATTATGTGTAAATCTCACCGCACTGCCCTCGGATTTTCCAAGATGCATGGCCAAAAGTCGTTGACCCTCCATTGACCCTCATTTTTAGGACATGGTTGCGATGTTGTAGTAACCGTTTTTGCCTAGAATGGCAGCCGATAATCTGACCATGGCTCAATGTAGCCGCACAACCCTAGGATATTATATGATACAAGGCCAAAAGTCGTTGACGCTCCGTTGATGCTCATTTTTAGGACATAGTAGCGATGTTGTTGCCAGTGGTTCTGCCCAGAAAGGCGGCCGATAGCGCGACTATTGGGTAATGTCACCACACAGCTCATGCATTTTCCAAGATGCAAGGCCAAAAGTCGTTGACGCTCTGTTGACGCTCATTTTTAAAACATAGCACAAATGCTGCCACCACCATTGTTCCATAGAAAGGCGGCCGATATTTCCATTATGACGTACTGTAACCGCGCAGCCTACTGGATGTTTCATGACGCAATGCCAAAAATCGTTGACGCTCCGTTGACGCTCATTTTTAGAATGTGGCAACAAGCGTGTCATTTACCTTTTTCGCAATAACGCCGACCTCTACATCCGCTTTGGAAGGATGTGACAATGCAGCCCATTGATTGCTGAATGTGTAAGGCTCAAAATCGTTGACACTCTGTTGACGCTCACATTTATCACATCGAAACAGCCTTTGTACACTCAATAATTGTATGCATCCAATCATATACTCAGTATTGACCTCCATTAATGCGTTTGTATGTATTATCGTTTGCATCCAGGAGTTTTGTTACCTCTCAATTTCTGATCAACTGCTATCTACACTATCTGAGTGAGAACTGACGTGGCCCTATCACATTCCCGCACTTTCGGCCGGCAATTGATGGCATGTGGTTCATTTCACTAGTTTTTGGTAAATATAGCTCGACTTCCTCACCATTCCTGATCCAGCTCCTTCTCCTCGATTTCCATGACATACCACAACCAATTTCAAATATCTCAATCATGTGCACCAGGTCTGTGCGGAGAGTTATGCATTTGGATACATGGATGAATGCAGCATGACGGTTGTCATTCAGATCCATTCATCAGGCGCACTGACCGCTCGTTCCATGACACGTATGACATCACTCACTTAAATTATGTTAGCTCATTACGTCACTAATATTGCTTTTACTTTGTCTCTTAACAGTCACTTGAAGAATGAAACTGAACGTTCTGGCCGTCTTACAGCGCGATTCGGATTCTAGAACGTTCACATAGTGCGTTCGACCCTTGCACATACACAGACGAATTATCAAGTCTCACAATTTGGTCACTGAAATCAAGAAAAAGCTGACACGTAGCAAAATTGGTAAACAACTTGCTTTTCACCGCGATCGGACGTCAAGAATTACAGTTTGCATATCTATTCTTCCCCAGACGCAGGAGCCGTCACCATCTCTTTGTCGGAATCCGATATCTATATGGTAATTAGCTGGAGGCTATATGCAGGGGTAAGAGCTTACTGGTTCAACAGAGCTTACTGGTTCAACTGGCTTCGCTTTCAGCAACGTTGATGAATCAGGCTCCGCAGCTGGTTCACCGCTAGGTATGCTCGATTTTGACTGCAGCTTCACCGAACCTGGCCTGATATGACTGCTTCCTGGTCGAGAAGTCCCTTGCGGCCTTTGCGATATTCTGGGGACAATGTCAACACTCTCCATACGCTCTCCAAATGTTGTCGGTGGAGGTGCCAGAGCGTCATCATTCGTTTGGAGCTGAACGACTGCCGGAACCCTCAATTCGAATGTGCCGTACTTCTTATCTCGTTCACGGAAGTAGTCGGCTGCATCCTCCCGTCCCGGTTCAGTCAATTCGTCGAGCTTCATCTGCTTTAGCCAAAACCTCTCCATGTGCTCCTGTACCGTTTTGGTGATTGTGCCCATCACCCAGCCGGGTTCATCATCTTCGCTCAGCTTGCGCTGCTCAGTCTCTTCATCATCCTCATCTTCCCCATCCTCCCCATCATCGGAACTTGCAAGATCACTCAGACTGTCTCCGACAGCAACCAGCATCTCCTCAAATGTCTTTTTGGGCTCTCTGTACGTCAATCCCGCGATTTCAGCATGCTTCATATCGTCCTGCTCTTGCTGAACCGCTGCCTCTGCGTCTTCAACTCGCATTCTTGCCACAGCGGTCTCTCTCTCAACATAATCCTCAATCCATTTCTCTTTCTCTTCATTGCTTATGAAGTGCGTTTCTCGTCGTTTCTCTGCCGCAAGCTTCTTTTTTGATCTCAAGCTGCGCAATGCCCCAGGTGCTCGGACTCTCTCTGCTTCCTAGCCGCTCTTGCCTTCATTCGCATGATGACGTCGTTGGGTTGACCGCTTTGTCGATTTGCCATATCTGCCAGCCGGAACTGGTGAATAGTTCTTTTTTGGAGCATTGACCATTGTAGTTTGCGTGGAATGTGTTGTTGGGCAAGATGTTGGATGTTGCAAGTTATGGACAATATGGAGGCAAGCTGCATCGTTTATGTCAAGGTTGGTATGTTTACTCATCTTGAACAAAGCAAAATCTCCCTCTTGACTGTCAATAACTCAGGAATAGTGACGCTAACCGTACAACATGACATGGTGGTTAGCATCATTTCCATGCAATATCCCGGGGATTATTTGAGACAAACATCAGCAGATGTCCTTTCCCTCGAACAACATCTTATTAATATATAGCGATTAGGCGATTCCGGTGGTCATACACCGCAGTTTCTCCCTCTCACCAAAGAATCAACATCAGACCGACTTTTTGCAAATTGCGGGGCGGTGGGAAACCCCTGCAACTTGCAGCCATACTCAGCAGGATTCATCTTGAGCATAATGATCATGTTGGCTGCTACTTATTCCATTCTGACAAGAAGCTAACTATATAGTCCTCAGGGGTTCCCACTTCCTCTCGTTATCATCTTCCTCTCCTATTCCTCACCAGCACATCATGGATACACAACCACCTCCGCCAGGTGAGAACGGATCGAATACCGGCCGATTGGCGGGCGCTACAACACATACGGACATTCTTGGCACGCAACAAGAGTGCAGACACAAGTTAGTTCACAGCGACGCTGCCAATCCAGCCACCAAACATACGACCCAAGATGCACATTTAAAAATCGTCCGCAAGACTGGAAGCAGGAAAAATAAGAAGCAGCATGCAGTGGGATGTGAGTATATCCATATCGAGGCAAAGGGCAGTCAATTAACTGTATAATGTACAGCGGGTGTCCGTAGAGGGCTATGTAACGAATTTATCGCTGCCCGTAATGGGAAACCTCCATGGTCGAGAAATGCATTTGTCCACACAGTCCGCGAAACTGAACATCATGATGTTTTCAGCTCTGGGATTTTCGCAGATGAATTCCCTGATAAGCATCCCCGTGAGTGGACAAAGCAGGCATTAATCACCTTAGAGGAGGCCACGGAAGCGTATATGGTAGAGGTAACAGCCGAATTTCATTGTTAGAAGCAGCAACTAATGTCTTGTAGGTTTTCAACATGTCTGCAACTATGGCAAGGCAAGGAGGTCGGGTACAGCTGGAACAGTCCGACATGCGCCTGGCGTTGAATATGGCCAAAA
>Ga0307512_10001360_pt1 | contig 34722 bp, 52 predicted proteins | sample 14_EM_MG_FD_200267 | JGI IMG/M metagenome (GOLD analysis project Ga0307512, IMG submission 200267) | Populus trichocarpa ectomycorrhiza microbial communities from riparian zone in the Pacific Northwest, United States - 14_EM | ecosystem: Host-associated > Plants > Roots > Unclassified | place... | reverse complement strand
TGATGAAACAGAAAGATCATGATCTGAGGAGCCCAATTTGAAAGATCGTACTCTTTGCAGGAAATGTTCATCTTGGAAAGGTCCACAAGGAGGAGGGGAGTGGATTTTCTCACTATGGCTATGGCTATCTGGAGCGGAACATTGATACCACAAAAGACACAGCGTGTCCAGGGTTACTGTCACTATGAATGCAACAGCTACTGAATCTCAGTAGGCAAAACACCTGAAATTCAGGGTTTTATCACTTGAAACTGAGGTGTTTCCACACCATTCAGTACTTTGATCATGTTCTACTCCAACTTTTTTACATACTAACTACTGAAATTAAGGTGTTTCCACACTGTTCAGTATGTGAAACTACTGAATTTCAGTAGGTCTCAAGTTTATAGTGTGTACCCTTGTCCCTGTGTACTTAGACACCGCCCCGAACCTGGCGACCCCATGTATTCCCAAAGGCCAAATACAGTGATGCACCAGGAGTGCAGGGTAGGCGGTTGCACCGGTTATATGGTCCAATTAGGGCGACGAACATGTGTACATGATGCATGATCGATATCATGATCCACAGTATGTCGGATCACCATCGTTGGCATCCATGGAACCTGACATGCCCGCTGGCAGAACCCAGGCTCGGAACGCGTAATTGTATTTTGACCGCGACGCGACGTTGTAGTGATAGCGACGAAGACTTCATTCTGGGATGCTCATCAGATGTGGAGATGGACAGTGACGACGAGGACGTTCCACGTTCCACGCCACAGATGGCGCACCCCCGGAACACAGCCCCACCTCCACGCCCCCGGAACACCTCGGCCCTTCACTAGCTTCACTTCCTGACAGGCCTGACCGGCTTGACCACCCAGCCGCCTGCATTCTCCACGCGGTCACATTTGTCACCAGCCACATCAAGCTCATCAATGGCGCTTTCCAATATACCTGACTGGAAGAAGAACGTCAAGCAATTGCTCATTGAAACATACGACTTGCGTCGCCAACTTTCCCAGACAGAGGCCCAGCTCAGGGCCGCTGAAGCCCACTACACGGTCATGGCCCAAGCCCTAGCCGACACAAATGCACAACTTGTCAGCATGTCGAAGAAGAAAACGCGAGGCACGACAAAAATCAAAGCGCGATGGGTGGCATTACCAGAGCTACAGGACATCGCTGAAGAGGCAAATCGGAAAAAACTAGAACGATGCAATGTCGAGGAGGAAGCTCAAAAACAAGCTGACCGTCATGCATGCCAGGATAGGGTCCTCAAGGGTTTTGACCACCGATTTTCAGCCTACAAACGTAAGGACGAGTTCATTATCCTTGCCGGTGCACTTGAACTCGAACACGACTGGCACCATTCCGGTCCTTAAAGAGCGCATCAAAGTTTTCCTCAGTTCACACAAGAACGAGCTGATACAAAACCCACAGTTCATGGGTTTGTTCCAGGCTAGACGGCAGCATGCTTTTGACAGGGAAATTTGCATTAGAGATCTCAGTGGTGTAGCGGGGCCCTCTGGACTAATGTGAGGACATCACATACTCAAATGTAGTCTTCCATACTTCATATTAGATACCAATACTCATAATCTGGCATGTAATGTTCATTCGTCATCAATGCTCATCCTTTCTGCACCCTCCAACAGTCTCCTGCTACTGTGCTGATCGGCCCACTCAGCCACTCATCGTCACTGTGACATGTGCCTGATCATTGACGGTTCAACTGACCGTTGGGCCTGCACCAATATACAGCATAGACAGAGCCAAGTATTGATGCGGTTTGTCTACATTAATAGGGCTCCCCGACCTGGTGTACTGTTTTTGGGTAGCCTGCCGCTGGGTGTCATAATACTCACGATGCCTGGATCCCGTCTCGAGCGTGGCGAGGCGTGTAGGGATGTGTCATGATATACTTCTGGCCTTCAACAGTTATCCTCGTTCTGACAAGTTCCTGGTTCGGTTCGTCATGGTCCAAGGCTTTGTGCTATGTTGGTATTGATGGGTCGTACGCGCAACCTGAATGTTATGAACGACATGGTCATCGTCGCAATAGGAAGCCCAAATTTGACGGTGTTCGGAGGCAGTCCGACATGGATACGTTCGACGATTCGTGTGATGGAGAAAGGGGTGCCATATCCAGAATCATCGCCTCGACATCGACGAGTCGGAGTATCCCTCCGACTTCGGGTGACCACCGAAGAGAAATCGGTGAAATCGGACCTGCCAAGCACAGAATGAATTTGATGTGAAGCAAAGACAGGAAAATCTCCGTACCCTATCTCCATGGTTGGTGAGAATGTGACATGACCGAGAATGGGTGGGAAATTGATATCAGCCGAGAAGTATCAGGGCCACCGAAGAAAAAAAACCGAGTTGTCGTCAAGGTTAGTGGCAGCGTTGTCGGAGATCTTTGAATAGTGAGCCCTCCAGAAGGGGATGAGTGGTGAGAGGGTTTGTGTTCCAACATGAGGCCTTGAAATCGTCACCTTCACAATTTCGGGAGAAAAGGGGAGAAAAGGCTACAGATAAAGTCTGTGAGAATAGACAACAACGGATGGGGATGTTGCAAGGGGCCGTCTGAACAGACGGTCCATTGAACAGACAAGCCAGAAGGGACGGAAGTGGCCCGATGTCCCCTGAGGCTTGAGGCCTTGAGTTGATGCAGGATCACAGAGTCATTATGGACGGTGATCATGGCCATGGCCAATGCCTGTCACTTCCTAGTGCCTGAAGCGATGTGGTACAATTCAGACGTCAAACTGTCAGTCAACTCGAATGCCCTAGAAACAAAACGCAGTCCCCATTGGTTCACTGGCAGGTTGGTCGCGTGAGCGTAGCATGGGCGCTCGGGCTCCGGGGAGTGTCCGTTAAGGTTCCGTCACCAAATTCCGTTTCTCAGCGTCCAAGTGGTCCTGTGCTCGCCTCGACAACTGCCCTCCATCTAGCATCAAATTTCATACTCCAGGAGCACTGGCATTATGGCCATTCGTGCTGCCATCACCGTATCTGTCACCTCCATCCTTCTCGGTATGTCCCTTTAAATTTTGTTGGTTGACCAATCTAATTCACTTTATTCCCGACCCACTCAACCCCCGAACGCGTATGCGAACAGGGCTGCTCTTCACCCACTGGATTGCTGATTCGCTCACCCTCTGGAGGGCGCCCGTTACGGACGCTCATCTGTGGGTCGCAGCACGGTACTACCATGTGCTCACAAAAGGGGCGCCTGGTGTCGGCTACGTCGTTGCTGCTACCGCTACGCTCGGTGCTGTGATGATCCTCTGGAGTCTGCGCGACGGCGAGGCAGGAAACTTGATGTTTGACGGTGGCAGTATCTGTGAGTTATTCCACTTTCGATTTTCAGTCCCTCTCCCCCTGTCTTGCCTCATCATCCTGACTACTTCGATTAGTCCTGTACGGCACTGCCATGGCCGTTTACGTACAGTCCGTGCTCCCCAGTACGTTCACTTTGTCACATGGCCCTTCTCAACTCAAACACTCGCTCCGCTCCGTTACAGGCATATTCACGAACTATGGCGTGCTCCCACCCAACCTCCCTGGTGCCAAGTTCCCTCCCGACCTGCGCACCCCTACTCTCGGACTCGCTTCGAGTCACCTCATTTGCAGCGTCGCCCTTACTGGTGTACTCGCCTTGCAGACAGGCAGGTGGTGGGCCGAACGCGCAGATGATGATGCCAGTACGGCGGAGACGCTCAGCTTGTCTGGCCGTGGCAGTGGTGAGAAGGAGGGCAGCAAGTCAGAATCGAAGACATATCCACGGGGTGAAGTCGCTGCAGGACCGGCAACAGCTTCAACATGAGGCGCGAGGGATTGATACTTGGGTAATCTTTCCATAACGCATTTAAGGTGGACGTAAAAATGCTCTCAAAAAATGACCTATGACATATTTTGAACGAATGATTTTTTGGACTTAGAGTAGGTCACTCGCAGGTCGTGGGCGGAGATAAGGAATATGTGCGTTGTATATCTAAGGAGTGGGGATTATGTAGCGTTGCTACGATATTACTCTTGTACGATGTCTTCCTTGCGTGGTTTCGACTCCTTGATTTCACACAACAAGTTCCGCGCGTCGGTCTGGCCATCTTCGATTACGATCCCCAAGCCTTCCTCGCGTGCGAGCCCAAGGACGTGCTCAAGCTCGACATATCCATCGTGGTCGACGTCTAGCTTGTCGACAACATGCGCAACCACGTCCTCCTCTGGTCGGTGCCGGATCATTGACAGGGCCTTGGCGAGGTCTCGTATCGGGATGCGGCCTGCTGCGTCACATGCAATAAGTTGTAACGAGCTGCCCACACGCGCGTCGTACTCTTCGAGCTGCTTGTCTAGTTTTGTTAGCATGTTACAGATACGCTTCACGAGTGCTGCCTCTTTAGGGTCCTATTAACGGGGCAGCTATCAGTCCCTGTCCGCAATGATCATATTAAGGTAGTACTTCGGCTTCCTCATTCGCAGCCTGCTGGTTCTCTTCCATAAGACGGTGCAACTCGTCCCGTTCCTTCAGGACGGATGATTTCGCGGAGAGTACTGAGAGCACCTCAACCAGCTCCTTCAGTTGTTCTGTCGTCATACGCGTGTCTTCTTCCAAAAGCTCAGAGCGCAGCTGCCATCGGACCTTGATCAGTCATTGTTCCCCGTGACAAAAGGAATCAAAGAAAGCGCACCTCAGAGTCAGGTAATAACGACTCGGCCATACGTGCCTCCTCCTCGCGCTTTGACCGTTCTGAAGCTTCGCGTCTCGCCCGTCGTGCATCCCCCTCTTTCTGTTCTTGCTCTTCCTCATCCTCTATGAGTTCCTGTTGCTGCTGTAGCACCTCAAGTCGTTGCTTGTATGACGCCTTTTCCGAGTCGACTTCCAGCTCCGCTTCATTCAACTGAGCCCTCATCAGTCACAATACCAGGAAAAAAGATTATAAGAATGAGCGTACAAGGTTGTCCGGCAATCCGCTGAGCACATGCTCGATGCTACGCACAACGGCCACTCGGCTGCTCTCTTCCAAGCCTGGCTTGCGGTCGAATTCGAACGCACGCCCGAGGATGAGTAGCACTCCCGAGACGCGCTCGTTGAGGTGCAGATCGATCCACGTTCTGAGGTCATCGCGCAGGCGCGCCGGGCTTACACCGTACGTGCGGATACCTCGACTTTGACATGCATGTTGCAACTCCGCGGTGCTCAGTTCATCGCAACCCTCGGAAAAAATGGCTTGATCATCCCGACGAATTTGCAACAATCGCGACCGTACTGCGCCCCGCAGGAAGTTATCGGTGCCGAAAGCATTGAGACCCATATACCGAGATATCGAAGTCAGCTGTGGACGCGATAAGTTGTCGAGAGTGAGGTCGTCGTCAAACAGCTTTGCGACGTTTATGATGTCTTCAGTCGATGGTGATTCGCCGGTCGAACGCACCTCGAGGGGGAAACCAGTTGGCTCGAATTAAAGACACTGGAGTAGACGACTTACTTTACGGAAGAATTCCTTAAAGGCGTCACTGCCCAAGATATGAGCGTTCGCCTTGAGACCGGATTCACGAAGGGTTTCTTGAAGGAACTTGGCCATCTCGAGTCTCATGCGGAGGAGCTTGCGGGACTTTTCTTCCTATAAAAGAGAGCTCGCGTCAGATGGCATTCCTGGCGGCCTTGAAACAACAGGCGCGCACAGCTGCAAACTTGTCCTCGAACGTAGAGGGAAGCATGTTTGGGAAGAGTTTAAGAGCGACCGGGAGTAGGAACTCCATAAAAGGAACCACGATAAAGACGGCAAACGGAATTACTCGGAGTAAGTCTTGTGTCGTCCGTCGAAGCTAAGTGCCCAGTCTAATAATCAACACTTGAACTCATCAGGTAGCTGCTACGTACCTGTCGCCGCTCACGGCGCGTGAGAGTCTCCCCTTGGAGAATCTTTCTCTGGAGACGCGCGGATATGCGGACCTCTTTGGCGAGGAGTTTCGTGCCATGCCAGTAGTGTTGCGCCTCGTGCTTAACTTTATTCCATACACGTGAGAGCACTGGTTCCGTCGGTTTCACACTTTTTGTTGCTGGTGGGGAGGAAGGGGGGGAAGAAGGGTCGGCGGTGACCTTAGTCGACAGGAAGCGAGGTGGTGGGTCCGCCTGGGGAAAACTCGAGGGCGTGGTCAGACTGTGTCGCGCGTGAGAATGTGCGATCATATGAGGGTATATCCCATAGTTGCGGCGGATTATAGCCAGGCGCGTGGGTAGTCTGGAGCGGGGCAACCATAGAGACATAAAGAAACGATTAAGAGAACGGAAAGAAAACAAAGACCGACCTCGAACAGACGCACAACGCGTCATTGTGGCGGCGCGAACTCGGCGCGCTCATGGCCACCTTGCTCGACCCGACCAGCCGAGAGTACAAGCGCGCTAGGAAACACCACTATAAATCTACCAAGAATCGCGCGGAGGGCTTGGATAAAGATTGGACGCCTTTCAGGGCGGCAGAAAAAGAATACAAAGCTCGATTTCCTCCTCCAGATCTTTCTGGCGTGCTCGATCTCGCATTACTGGACGAGGCCAGATCCTCCGAGATTGAGCGGGGCGGGTGGAAAGGCCGCCTAGAAACGACCCAAGTTAAGGAGATTGGCCTCGAAGGTACCACTGCGAGAGCGCGCAAGGCATTCACAGTCACTGACATTCCTGGTGCGTAGAATCCGATGTCCCACACTATGGCTTTTACCTCCTTGCTCTGATATTGGCTTCGTATCCAATCAAAAGGTCTGGTGATTCTACCCTCGTTTGTCTCGGAAGACACGCAACGCGACTTGATCAAATGGTCACTCTGCGAGCACGCTAGACACCCAAACGAGACTAATCTCGACGCTCACTACGTCCTTCCACCATCCGGCCTTTGGGCCACTTTCCTACATTCGCCCGAAACGATTATCCAACCTCATGCCTCCTCCTTATCGACCTCAGATCCCCCTGGTCCGCGACACCTCGTCTCGAATGCTCCTGCTTCACCCGCAACCTTCTCTCTCCTCAGGAGTACCCCAAAGCCTCCACCAGCACCATCCGCGCATGCTCAACCTCTTAACGCCGCCGAACTCCTCCCACGCCTGCGCTGGGCAAACATCGGCTGGTCTTACCATTGGGGCGCGAAGCAGTACGACTTCGCACGTGAAGTTCAACCAGTTGGTGAACTCTTCCGAAGTGTCTGTGTTGAGGTAGTACGTAGTGTCCATTGGGGCGACATATTCGGACTTCCAGATGCAGAATTACTCGATGGGTGGGAGGACGATGGACCCGATTGGCAATCTTGGGAGGAGACATATGGTGAGTACCCCAAGCGGCTTGGTCGCGCTCGCATCATTCTACATTCGTATGGACATCGCTCAAGCTAGCGCCTTGCAGAGCCTGACGTGGGGATCGTTAACTTTTATCAAACAAAGGACACCCTCATGGGTCATGTCGACCGCTCCGAGATTTGTGCCACCTCACCCCTCGTCTCTATATCGTGAGTCTCCCGTTCCACTTATCATCTCTACTGATTTACCGTCCATTAGCCTTGGAAACGCTGCAATCTTCCTGATAGGTGGTCTCACGCGCGACATCGCACCAATTCCAATTTTGCTGCGCTCCGGTGACGTCGTCGTCATGTCCGGACCTGCGTGCCGGCGGGCATACCACGGCGTCCCACGGATACTCGAGGGAACACTACCAGCACATCTTGGGGAGGGTATCCGTGCCGATGATGAATCGTGGCTGCCGTATGCACGGTACATGGGCACGACGCGGATCAATATTAACGTGCGGCAAGTATTTCCCAAGGGGTTCAACCCTGACCTCGAGCATAATTAGACCCTCGAAGAGCTTCGGTGTGTGGCACGACAACAGGTTGGGCTGACCATTCCTGTTTCAGCTTCATACTGTCCCGGACTACGTGGTTCAGGTCTATTTCATTGTCTCAGCGTCGCGTGCATCAGATGCTACTCAACGTGGCTTGAATCCCATGATTGGAAGATGATGGAGCATTGAGAATGGAGGGGAGGGAGAGCAGAGCATCTAAAGAGTAGTTTTACGTGTAGTTTAAGACGAAGTTAGTAAACAAGCTGCGCTTCCAATGTGCCGTCGCACGTCGTGGTAGTCAACGTCGTGGGCTTAGTGTCTGAATTGAGCCTCGGCAGATGCACGAAAAAGCAAAACAAGCGTACAGTCTTCAACCTCTCCCCAGCGTTCGATCTGGCTTGCGACCTCTACTTGAGAAGCCAGCGCGGCCTGCTCAGCAGTGATGCGGCCATGTACGAGTGCGAGGGCTATAATGAACGACTTGGTTGTATACGTCACGCGTTCCATCGCTGTTCGCGAGTCATCCTTGAGTGAGTCATAAGAGAGAACAGTTGATAATAATACGCCACCGGCCATTTGCCAAAAATCAAAGCCCTGAAGAACTTTGTCCAGTTTCCTCTTCGTCGCAGCTGGCTGAGCACTGAATAGCACGGAATCGAAAGTGAGGAGCTCGACGTCAAAGGTGTTGCGCGCCCAAGTGAGTAAGGGATTCCAGTGGTCGACTTGTAGACGAACGAGGGGCTCGGGATAGTCCTGATGGAAGCTAACCCACCATGAGTCAGGCGGGTACAAGTGAATGGAGGAAAAAGAAAACTCCTACCAGATGGTATCGGTATCGAGATACCTGAGCAACGCTTTGCGGACGTTGTCGCGAGTTGTAGCTTCGTTCTTCATGTCTATCGCTCGTGCTGCCAGTGAGGTCTATTCTTATGATAAGCTGACTGACAAGGACCCGCATGACCAGGGATCAACACAGATGATGTACCATTGGTAGCGCATGAGATTTGAGCACATTGCGTTGGTTCTCCCACTCTGCCACGATGAGTGTTGCGGTGAGGCGCTTTGAATGAGGCAGGAACAGAGGCTTTCCCGCAGGTGTTTTGAGAGGGCGAGAGTCAAGTGTGATAGCGAGAGTGTCTCCTCGCTCCTGGAGGCCAACCGCTTTCCAAAAGCGTGTGAGAGTTGCCTCGGCACCTGCGCGTGTGTGAGTCTATGAACAAGAAACGAAGGGACACACACGATTTGTTGCGGTGGCTGGCTTGCTACCATCTGGTAAAGCGGTCGATGCTAATCTGCGGAAGCTGCAGATTGATTTTTGGGTAGTATGCGTCAATGTGCGAGCCTGCACGACCGTCCGTCCTAGCGTTCTGATAGCCATGTCACGCTCCGACCCACGCGCGAGAGTGCAAACGTGCAACGTGCAAGTCTTCCAGAGACTTACGACGGACCGGGCTTTCCGGATTCCCGTTCCTTGCATCACGTGGAGCAGCTGACGCAAAACCGTGCCACGGCGCCCGACGCGTCGTTCAATTCCTTCGTGACTGACTTCACGATTGTCGCCGAGTGAAGGTCGTCGCTGACTGCGATGCGGCAGCCCGAGTCTAAAACCAAAAACAGTGGCAGTGCTGCAATGAGGCAACCGATTATCTCCAGCTTCTTCTCACAAGCCGTAAAAGGTCCTGGCGCTAGTTCTGAGGTCCTTGCCCGTTCCAGTTCGCCAATAGACCTCACCATCTCAGACGACGAGGGGCCACCAGCCAAGAAAAAAAAGTTGACACACGGGCCAATGCCGGATCCTATTTCTCACACCCAGCTCCAAAGTCCGCGTCCCTCTGCTTCTCGTTGGCGTTATGACCCTTCACCTTCACCCGAGAAACGCCCCTTAGATCCAGAGGCAAAGAAGCGACGCGAATTGTTTGCCAAGCGACTCTTGGTAGAGAATAGTACATCTGTCGACACGACTGGAGTGCTGGAAGGGAATCGCCCTCCCAGTGACCACGCGGACGCCGAACCAGACTCTTCTGGGCCCGAGTCGGACAGCAAGTTCAAGCAACTGCAAGAGATGTTCGCTCGCAAAACAGAGCAGAAGAAGAAGAGAAAGGCAACTCAGGAACGGTCCTCGAAAAAGCAGACAGAAGTTGGCCCCAGCGGCGAGCCATATACTGCCCTGGAACTGCAGGTATGGGGCCTCTCATTGACAGACTCGCAGGCGTTCATAGTGAATAGGTGGTTCGGCTCAAAGCCAAGCATGAAGGCGTACTTCTGATGATAGAAGTTGGTTATAAGTACAGATTCTTTGGGGAGGACGCAAAGGTTGCATGGCCTGTGTTGCGTTGTTGTCACTCACTGATATCATTGCCCAGACAGCCGCCAAGGAACTCGGAATTGTTGCATACCCGGACCGCAACTTTATTGTGGCATCCATACCTATCCACCGGCGTGATATTCACCTCAGAAAGTGACGACTTTGTTATCCCATGTATTCCTTCTTCTGACACTCTTTTCAAAGGCTGTTATCTCGGGGCCACAAAGTCGGAATAGTGGCTCAGACAGAGACCGCCGCACTGAAGAAGGTCGGTGAGAACCGGAATGCTCCGTTTGAGCGAGAGCTAACGCATCTTTACACCGCCGTGACGTGAGCTCTTCATACTGTTATGATGCTGAGCACTTACAATTGGTTGCCCCTAGATATGTTGATGACATCGATTCCGCTGACGATGTGGATGCCAATAATGCACCATTACTAATGTGTTTGGTCGAACAGCTACGTGGAGGGATGGGGGCCGACGAGAGGGTCAACATTGGGATGGTTACCATCTGTCCTAGCACAGGCGACGTTATATGGGATGAATTTGAAGGCAAGTCTCTTATCAGCACTCACATTGTTCTGCCAGGAGCTTATAACCTACCGTCAGATGGCCACATGCGGACCGAGCTCGAGGTGGCTTTGTTTTTGTCTCTCGATTTCTCGTCGTTCACACGCCTTCCTTAGACAAGGATGGTGCACTGCAAACCTGCAGAGCTATTGCTGCCCGAGCAGGGGCTGACGAAGCCCACCGAGCGAATGCTCAATTATTTTGCTGGGTGGGTGCTTTGCGCCAGACCAGGGTAGAAACGTTAACACCAATGCCCCCACAGGAGTGCCACAACAGAAAGCAGACTTCGAATAGAACGGTATAAGAATCAGATGTCATACACGGATGCGTTCGACTTCGTGTCCCAGTTTTACACCCAGAAGACCAATTGTGGAAAGGCATCGATCGGTTTCACATCAGGTCTGTGATTGACCTCGTTTAAGTACTTGCGGTGCTAACATACAGCAGGCAAGTTGATGGCTGAAATTGCTGGTTTCCCAAAACAAGTTATTATGGCTCTGGCACAATCCATTGAATACTTGGCAGCCTTTCGCGTTGCTGACGCGTTACTAGCGACGGACTTCTTTGCCAAGTTTACAACCAAGGCGCACATGCTCCTCAATGGCAACACACTCACAAATTTGTACGTAGTTGGCACCCTTGCTCAACGAACGAAACCTAAAACATAGGGTCAGAGAAATTTATCGGAACGACACGGATTTTACAAGTAACGGATCTTTAATGTGGATTTTGAATAAGACTGTAACGAAATTTGGATCGAGACTGCTTCATAACTGGGTAGGAAGGCCTCTCATGGACACAGAGTGAGTTTCTTCAATTATCACGCTCCGGAGGTTTATGATGGCACAGAGTGCTGCAAGAACGAATCGACGCTGTCGAGGAGATTATTTCAACTTCGTCTCAACATTTACATACGCTACGCCCTGTTTTAAGAGGCCTACCTGACTTGGCTAAAGGCCTATGTCGAATCCAATACGGGAAGGTATTGCTATTCCGCCCGTGCCTGTCGCTGTGCTGAAAGAGGATTTTCCAGTGCACTCCTAAAGAGCTTGCTATTTTGCTTCCAGCATTCCGCAAAATCGCCACCACCTTTACACCCTTTGAGTGTCCAGCAGCAGTAGGGTTCAAGTCAGCTCTCCTCAACGGTATCTTCTTCACGCTACCTCTGCTGCGAGAACCAGTTCAACAGCTCATCGATACGGTTGTGTTGAAGAAGGCCGCAGCTGGGAATAAGGCTGGAATGTGGGCTGACCCTGAGCGATACCCAGAAATTGCGGATGCTGACGGAGTAAGTGCTCGGGACGTATCCAACATTTATGCCAATACTAACTTGTAAAGGCCATAGTATTGCTAGAGAAGGAATTGGATGACCAGCTCAAGATCAGTACGTAGGAAGTCGGGCGTCTGCGGCCAATAGCTGACCGGTCCAAGTCAGGGGACAATTAAAGAAGCCCGGGTTTCAATGGACCACTGTCTCTGGCGATGAGGTAGGAGAGAGATTGAACATACATTTTGATTTTCTGACCGGGTGCGTACGTAGTACCTAGTGGAAGTTAGTCGCTCTGAAGACTTGAGTAAGATTCCACACACATGGTTCATGCATAGCAGGTGAAAGACCACCTTATTCTGATATAACTATCGACTCATCCAAAGCAGCACGAAGAAAGTGCGGAGATACTACACCCCTGTGGTAAAAGAAAAGCTTGCTCTGCGAGAGCAATTTCGAGAGACGCGTGATGCGGCTTCCACCACGGCGTTCCTATCCTTCCTCGAAGAAATTGCACACAACCAATACGCAATTTTGCGTCAGGCCGTGAATAAGCTTGCCACGATCGACTGTTTACTCAGCCTCGCCCTCGTCGCCATGCGCAACGACTACGTCAAACCCCATTTCACAGCCGAGGGAGATGTTCTCGAAATCGTTGACGGGCGACACCCAATGGTCGAGGCGCTACGCTTGGATCCATTTGTCCCGAATAGTGTCGCTCTTGGTGACGGCGAGCCCCGCTGCAAGGTCATCACGGGCCCGAACATGGGAGGGAAAAGTTCGGCAGTGCGCATGATTGCGCTCATCGCGATTATGGCGCAAATCGGGTCGTATGTGCCTGCGACGGCCGTGAGGCTCAGCATGTTGGACAGCGTTCTGACGCGCATGGGCGGTATGTACGCCAGTTGCAGATAAGTTGCCTTGAGAATGATCTTAGCTATCCTCGGTAGCCTCGGACGAGCTCGCACGGGGACGCTCGACATTCATGGTCGAGATGTCGGAAACGAGCGACATTCTGGTTAATGCCACGGACAAGAGTTTGGTTATTCTCGACGAACTAGGCCGAGGCACATCAACATTCGACGGTGTATGACTTTTCTCTATATCTGGCGAGATCTAACCCGACAAGAGTCTGACATGTATTTTAGATGGCGATCGCCCACGCCGTCCTTCATCGCCTTGTGCACACGAAGCGTTGCAAGACCCTCTTTATTACCCACTATCCCCTTGTTGGCGCGGATTTAGCGCGACAGTTTCCTGCGGACGTTCAAAACCTTCATATGGGTTTCACTGAGGACACGCGAATCAATGGGATGCGGGAGATCACGTTTCTGTATCGTCTCACCAAGGGCCTCGCCACAGAGTCCTTTGGGATCGAGTGTGGAAGGCTCGCGGGAATCGCGGAGGATGTGCTGGAGAAAGCTGCCCAACAAGCAGACAGGATGCGTGCGTTGGTTGAGGAGAAGACTAAGAGGAACAGGTAAGCATTTGTATTATCGCCTCCGTTTTTTTTGCGAGTGGATTGATGCTGGGAATAGGATACGTAAAATGCTAAAGTTGTTGAGCACTTGCACGAGTGGTTCCACTGCAGATTCTGTCGTTGCCCTGGAACAGCTACGATGCGTAATGCTGCCATGTTTAGGTGAAGAACAACAGCAGTAGTAAGAGAGTACGTAACCGGTTTTAATCTCGCCTTATCGCGGTGAAAACAGATTCCGCTTCCATCCAAATAACAGTTCAATACGTTAAATGTCGCCGTCCGCCTTATTTCGCATCGGCATCATGACTGGATTCACACTATTTTTTCCTCAGCACTCGCCTATGAGGAAGAGGTCATGCAAAAAGAGTTTCGGCATCATACAGCTGACTCTCACAAAAACCTCGGCAAAGTCATAAGACAACCTAACGGTAATCGTAGACTATTACCGCGGTTGACTCATTCATCGTTATACATTTACGGCACAGGCATAGAATATACTACCATCTACTGCCTATATCCGCTATGTTACTGGGCGGCATTTGCAAGCTTTGAGCATCAGCTTCTGGAGATGGACCGGTGGTCAGTTTCAAATGCCACATGCGATGTGAGTAGTTTGACGCCTGAGGCCTGAGCACCAACTGCAAGTGGATTGCTTCTGGCTACTTCAACTCCCGATCAGCAACCTCAGCGTTGGCTGATGCTGCGTACCCGACACCAAGAACAACTTTGGGTGTATCTACGAATGGTAACTGTTGGCACTGTGGTATCCAACCTGGATGCTTCTTCCTACATGAACAATATGGCCATGCCTGGTCGTGCAGTCCGTCGTGATCTGCTCGTGAGAGCTTGAGGGTGACCCTCACTAGCGTTGTTCACTGGTCTGCGGTAAGAGACGGGTGTACGGTGGGCCTGCCAATCTCAGGCATTACCAACAAAGCGTCGTATTGGTCAAAATGAGCTGATGGGCCGCGCCATATACTCGCTGTCATTCTCGGCTGGTATTCTCAAAAAGCTTGAATAATTCGAACACGCGTAAAGGGTAAATTGTTCAAGTCTCCTGGGCTTGAAATCGCATTTAGGACCCACATTTGTGATACTGCACCTCTTCAAGGATCTCAACGATATCTAGTGATGAACCACCCCATTAGCGTTGTTCTCTTGGGTCGGTAGTTGGGGCTGAGATGTTCCCGGTTGAACATTCAACATCAACCCCATTACAGAGACGAGAGGGACCGCGGCTCCACGCGATAGTGACCGTCCCCGATCATTGTAAGGAGCGCATATTTTTGTAACCTGGAGCACTACCGTGCATTATCCTAATCATCCTCCCGCGGCATCTCGCACCTCAACCTGGGCCAGTCACGGAGCCTTCGTCGAAATCCTGTCCACACTAAGATTGTAGGGTTATTTCCCTTCTCACCCTTGGTCCCGCCACATGGGATCTTCTCACCCTAATGACCAAAAATATGATATCGCCTCGAAAAAGATTCAAGGTCGGAAATGAGTGTCGTAGACTTCGCGGGCGCGGCCATGACCCGAGAAATGAGCATCTCTTACCGGGCCGGTGGACAGATCTGACCTGCTAAATCTATCTAATCAGTTGCCAGGGCGCCATGTTGCCGCTGGTGCCGGGTGCAGATCGAGTCCAACGGTCATGACGCCTAACTACCAGGATCTGGTTGTACTTTTCGGCGATTCACTCACACAGATGAGCTGGGGGCCGGAGCTTGACGGTATTGGTGCTCGTCTTGCTGGTGCGTCGATTCTGATCATAGCCTCGAATGTCGCACTTTATACCGTGCAACGCCGCAGATTTGTACGCACGCAAACTCGATGTCCTTAACCGCGGATTCTCAGGTTACAATACAGATTGGGCGCTGCCAGTCTGGGAACAGGTACGTCAATACGACGTCAGTTCATTTACTCAAATTCGTCGTTCGGAACGAGACTTGGACAGATCATGGCAAAGCACAAGGACGTACAGCCTCACACCCCACGCGTGCGGCTCCTTACGATCTGGTTCGGAGCGAATGATGCAGCTTTGCCCGGGTTCAGGCAACATGTCCCCATTTCCCGGTTTTCAGAGAACCTTGCGACAATGGTGCGCGCTATCCGAACTCCCGAGTCTCCGTGGTACTCGCCGGAAACGAAGATCTTCCTGATTACTCCACCACCCATTCATGCTCCTAGTATGCGGGCAGACATGCAACCGACCAGGGAATTCGATAACACGAAAGCTTACGCCCATGAAGTGAAAAAGGTTGGCGAAGCGGAGGGTGTCCCAGTAGTTGATGCATGGACAGGAATATGGGAAGCAGCAGGAAAAGACAGGGAGGCGGTGAAAGCGTTCTTGACGGATGGATTGCACTTGGGCAGAGCTGGATACGAAGTAAGCCAAACAGTTGAGGTGAATTCAGGTACGGTGACACTGCCACAGGTCGTGTTTGCCTCTCTGGAAAAAGCGATAGTTCAACAATACCCCGAGCTTTACCATGAGAAACTCCAGAGTGTCTTTCCGTATTCGGACTACTTTCACAACCACACTCTAGAGGAGTTCAAGGCCGAGAACTGGCTGGATAAGAGAAGTCGATGAAGAAATGAGTTTCAAGGCTTGGGCGTATTGTAACACTGTATCATGATGGCGTAGAACTGGGTTAGGGTTTAACAAAGACGCGACTTGTCACAGTGTCACAACATGGTGACATTTCGTGTTTGCGACTTCGACAAGGTCAGAGTGTAGCTGCTCAAAACGCAATCGCACCACGCCCAGTCTTGACCCGGTAGAGCCCACCCATGATGTAGGTACAGTGCTTACTTCATTATTATTTTTCTCGTCTTCCGACCGTGAAACCCAGGCACAAAGTCGCATTTACTCAGGAAGACGATGCCTTGCTCATGAAATACATCGCGACGTATAATCCGCAACCCAAAGGACGACTGGGCATGAAGTTGTATGAGAAGCTGGTAGAAAATGTACGCGCCGCACTTTATGTGATGCAGTACGATTGACGTCTACTTCAGGCAGAGCGGAAATGGACTTTCTCTTCCCATCACTCCGTCCAGTCATGGCGCGAGCGCTACAAGAATAACCAGACACGGTTCGACGCTCAAATAGTTAAATATCAGAAGAAGCATGGCATCTCTGCCGACCCCTCTGATAGCCATTCTTCCCACGCTTCCGTGCAGAGTAATGTTAGGAAGACACTGCCAACTCGCCCTAGTCCACCTACCGACGATAGGAGTGGCTCAACAGCACCTGTTAATGAGAGTGGGACCAAGAAGCGACGGCGAGAGGTGGGTCCCGAAGACAGGAGTCTCGATTCTGCCATCGTGAAGAGGATTCGTCGAGAAAAGGCGTCCGCCCAAGGAAGCCCACCATGTGACCCTCCACCGCATACAAGGACCCCGTCTAAAGGACTTTGGACCCGGGGGGAGGACCGTACAGAATTTCCTCCTCCCCTGGGCACTGTGGATGATGACGCAGCGCCAGCCATTGGATCAGATGACTACACAGGTGCATTGTCTGGCTCAGGGGAGAGCGATCGAGAAGGGTGCCTATCCGAAGGGAAGGGCGCCAGCACATCTGCCAGGCTGTCTCGTCCATCTAGCTCTGCTGACAAGGTTGAAATGAAATTATCCGTGGCTCCGAGGAAGTACGCACTTCCCCTCATTTACGTGACCGATAATTCAATAACCCAATCTCCGAACCCAAGTTCTGTAGATGCCACTGCGGTGCCCGAGAAGCCATCACCTTCTCTTCAACGCAGGGATCGCCATCCCGGAACCGTTGTTGCCGAAGTTTCGGGATTCTTGAGCGAGTCTGTCGCGCCTCTGCAACCCTCACAGGAGCCTACTCCGCCGCTCACGAGTGCTATTTGCTCCCCGCGTAGCCCTCCCCCACATCAACTGTCGCCTACGAGTGGTGCTTTAACGCAAAAAGGGGTTGGTCCATGGCATGTATCCTCCGCCTCTCAGAAACGGAGACGCAACGTTTCTTCCCCGCGAAAACGGATCATTGCACCCGGGGAAGAGGATGACATCTTCAGCACCCCACCTCCTCAAGCGGCCAAAGAAAATCCACCACCACGAGCCCGTGCTAGGGGACTACCTCGCCTAGTTGAGGGTCCGTTTCGTAGTGCGTACACCAATGCGAATGGAGAGCCCCGACTTATGCTACATGGCCGACGTGCAAGTGGAATGGATGAGGAGAGAGTGGCCGATAGTGAGAACGAGGATTGGCCGCCAAGGAGGGAGAGACGAAAGTCACCAATATTCTCGGATGGGCCAACAAAACCGAACACGACACCTTTACAAGAGAATAAACAGCCAACCGTGGAGACTCAGCAACAACATTTATCCAGGACACCCTACGCCCCTGATCCCGTCCTAGCTGACGAGTTGAGGCCAATGGCTCTGGCCACTGATCTTCCCATACTTAATAAAAATGCACGGGGTTCTCTCCCATCTGGTCAAACAAAGACAGTCCCGTTGCAAGTCGCGCAGGTAGTAGGCCCAGCAATCGCTCAAACGTCTATACGTGCGCATAGGCCTCCACAGCCCAAGGTTACACCTTCGCTTTCCCAGGATCGAATGTTGCCAAACTCAGAGCGACGCCCCTCACATGGGTTCGTCCAAGCAAATCGTCAAGCGCTGGCAACAGATCATCACCGCCTCTTATTTCCTGCTGTTTCTGCGCACGACCTTCCACCTCCTGTTCCCGGTCCCCCGTCCAAACGTGCCTCTCTTGACCAATATCCGAATCCTGCCGCGTACAGTGGCTCCCTCGTAGATGATCCCTTCACAGTGCCGCCGGTCAAGCACAAAGTGCGCAGACAGACGCTTGCGGGTGAAAGGCAGATCCTGCGGGCTGACTCTATCAGGGAGAAACTGATCCGACGAGCATCAGTACAACACATAGACCTACGTGCATTACACTCGAGCAGGAGTGCAGGGACGTCGGTGACAGGCAGCGCTACGTCGCTCGGCCGCAGCAGCGACGTGGTGAAGAGAAAACGACCCCGTGGGCCACCCAGATCATCTACCCCACCAAACCTCACCGAATCGAACAAGGAGCTTGTGCTGGCGCTCGGGCTGGAGGAGGTGTACTTGCGCATGGCTGAGAACCATAGGTTCCATATCGAACTCGTCCGCGAGGTTGCTGCAAGGCAGCGAAGTCTTCAAGATGCGGATCGGGTACTGCGCAACATGCGCGAAGCGGCTGGGCAGGAATTTGCGCGCTTGCTGAGACAAGGGGAAGCCACATATTCGGCAGTCGAAAGCGAAGCCGAGGAGAGCGAAGTGCAGGACAAGGAGCCTGCCGAAACATCAGGAGACGAAGAGGATGATGGCCAGCCTGTGCGACAGGTTCAGGCTCGCCCTGGCCCGGACATTCCCCCTGCACCGCTTATTCCGCAGAGGCGTGAAAGGCCACTGGCACTCAAAATTACTACAGAATCTCCAGAGTCTTCTCCCATGCGGCCACCTGACTACTCCCCACCAACGCCGACACGCGCACATGAGTTCCGCCGGCTCGAGCGCCAAGGCCGCGTAGGAGAGGCCAGACTCCGCGAGGCTCGCCGCGTGCGCCGTAGTTTTCGACCGAATAGCACGGATGCGAGCCCGGAGGTCGACGAGCAGAGGATTGTTGCGTATTTGTTGCAACTGCAAGAGGATGACAAGGACGGGGATCTACCAGAGAAGCACCGGGATATTAACGAGTCACAATGCCTAAGGGAACACATTAAGGATGAAACGCAAGACGAGGGAGGCGTTGAGCCGTCAATCTCGCCAGGACCAGAACAGCATGCGGGTGCAGATACTACCCAGTTGCAAGGAAACGGATTTGCTGAGGAGCAAGCTGACGCTTGCGGGCTGACCGCTGCAGATGAACGTCAAACTTCTCACGAAGACTTATTTGATGGTTCTCTGGACTGTGAGCACGCGGCACAAGCGCCCTCATCACCAGCTCGCTCGGCCATCGCTGCACCGTCGTCACTGGACGCAGAGTGGACGAATAGTGATGACGAGCTCTTGCTTGATGGTGATATGATCGCACATGAAGAACTGGTGAGGCGGAAAGGGCTCAGCTCCGTGAAGTTTCGTACAGCGCATTTGTATGGTTTGCTACTTGGCGATTGATGGTCGGACGTTGAATGTGGGGAACTTTTGTTTCTTTTATCATTATTTTGTATGGTATGTATTAGTGGACGAGATGAAGACATGGCCCATGGCGTTGATACGGCGCAAGTTGACTATGAAAAGGACTAATATTAACGAGTAACGGTGCTACGTGTGTTGGATTCAATCCAATTATCGTGTTTCTGGTGGCCAATATCCACGGATATGCCTGAGGAGGCCACTTAGAACGTAACTTAGGCAATGATACAGTGCCACCAATATTACGCAGTGTACGGTTAGACTGGTTGGCATTGCATGGTGACATGACATCGCTTGTTCGTTCGGTCAAGGTTCAGGACAACATCCTACATAGAATGAAGGGATGGCTGAGATTACAGATTTCGGCGGTAGGTTGAATATATGCCATGTCAATACAGTATAGGAGTATGTAGTGATGGGACGCGGATTATTCGCATCGCATCGCCGAAGGTGAACCCCTAAGCAGGCAGGCCAAAGGGGGTGGAATACTAACAAATATCGTCCAGGTACTCTCTCGTTGGAATGGTTTAATCTAGTCGAAATGGGCATAATGGCCTGGTACACCTAACCGACACTTTTCGCAATCTGGTCGCGGACCCATCGTAAACCGCGAGCGACGTGCAGGACTTGGCAAGGGCTGTTGTAGTAGTTGTGACTCCAGTCGAGCGACTGGTGGGGTGCCTATGCCTGAAGTGAATGGGGAATGCGACGGGAGTGGAGCTGTACACAAAGGTGGGGTGGGCATCGTGGGTGGGCTTGGCGCACGTAGGAATGCGACTGCTGCCGGCAGGGTATGTGGATTCAAAAGATGCGAGGCCATGTGATCAACGTCGACCAGTGGTGACTCTTGGGCACCATCATGTTGGAGGTGTTGTGTGTGTGAATACAGCAGGGCAGAAGGCTGAGGGTGCTCGTCGAGGTTCTGCATGGTAAATAACCGCATAATGCGATGTCATCAGCCCGAGCTGATGGACTTTGGAGGACAGAGGGTCATGTTCGAATACGCACCATCATAACTTCCTCTCTACTGCCACACATAACACTCTCGTGTTCGGCCGGGCCGCGTGACGCGAGGAGTGTTAGGTTGCGTGTAAGTGCCACCCATTCATCCTGGATTCCGACATCTACATCGACCGCGGGGATGTATGCCGATTGTGCGGACGCAGGAACAACCATGAAGGCGGACAACGGTTGCCCTTGTGCGGGGGTCGAAGGACTTGTCAATTGCGGAGGTGTGAAAGACGAAGACGGTTCTCGGGTACCGTCACCAACAGCGAGTGCCAGCGCAGATGAGCGCTTCTGTTTATAGGAGCGGACATGGTCGAGTAGAACAGGGACCAGAAAACGGAGGTACGTACAAGTGGACGGTCATGCTCGCACGGAGTTGGAGAGCGGGAACGCGAGCGTTTGCGCATGGCGCGGAAAGAGGGCAAGTACAGGTCGATTTCCATTGCAGGTGCACGCAAAATTGAGGGTCCGTGCCTGAGTGCGAAGCTTGGATGTTGATAACTTCAGTGTTCGTGGTCACTGCAAGGCCTCTGAGAGCGAACCCTCATACACGCATTTGGCCGTCTGTCCGCGATCACGAGACGCGGATCACACATCACGGGAATTACATCATGCGCATTTAGGATTGTCTTAATTACGATAATTTATTTACTGTTTGAGCTCCCTCATCTTCTCCGCGTATTAACCCTGCATCTTCGTCGCTCGTCTCTTCTCCCTCCATTGCTCTCCACTCTTCTATCCCCAATGCAGCGAACGGATCATCCGAATCTAGTAGTGCATTAAACTTGTTCATGTCCATTCGGTCCTTTCCTCTTTTCTTGCTGTCCTTTCCACCAATCTCCACGACCGAACTTGCCCTTGTAGCTTCGGCGTCACCTTTGCCCCACATTATCCGTAATGTTTGTGCTCTCCTCTCACGCTCCTCGACAGTCTGTTCGTCCGTACTGATCACAATTCCTTCCAACTCACCGTCACTGAACAGCTCATCGTCATGAACTGCTTCCGCATTGCCACGTTCGACCACGAGGAGCTGCAGCCGCGTCGGTTGTACAGTAGATTCGGTGGCAGCGTCAGAAGACAGTAAGTACGCTGTATGGGCAAGTGTCGTACGCGCCGGTGCGAAGTGTGCCAGGGGGTCAAGGAGAAAGGAAGCCGCTTGGCTTGTGGCCGTGCGAGGCTTCTTGTTCTTGCGCACGAGGCCGGTAGTAGTCCTTGCGGCAGTATAGGTGGCCTTAGGCACGCGTGACACACAGCTCGTGCTGTCGGTCATGTCAAGCTCGACCTTCGCGATCAATGTATCCAGTGCCGCTTCATCTTCACCTTGGCTTGCCTCTTCTAAGCCAACACCGTCATTTTCGCCCTCGATGTCAACGTTGATTGGCCCGCCGCGTTCAGCGATCTCCACTCGTTGTAGTTCGTCGCGAAATTGTAGCACGTCCAGTACTGCCTTCGCCACCCAAGACCTCTTTGAAATACGTTTGCTCCCAGTGGCACTAGAACCTGTCAGCCACGGCACCCGTGCGGCACCCGCCTCGATGATGTCTACCAGCATACGGTAGCGAACCATGACAGCCGCACCCCGGGCGCCGAGGGCGGTGCCGAGTTGTTCAGCCAGGACTAGCGTGTGTGGAGCAGAACGAGGCGGAATGGCATGTGCTTCAAGTGCCAGAAGTAACAGGGCACATGCAGTTGCGCCGGCACTCAATCCGTTGGAAGTGTAGCTTTCTAGAAGGGGAGGGTCATGAAGGGCACGGGCTGTGCGCAAGACGTCCTGGAGTACGGCGGAGGACGACACCAACGGCCTTAAGAAAGCGAGCGTGTCTTTGGGAAAGGGCGAAGGCGATGCAGAGGCGAGAATGGTTAGATGCATAGCGAGGGCGGGTAGGTGCGCACTTGGATGTGTGCGCGGTAGGGTGAGATCGAGATGGGGGAGTAAGTGGAGCTGAGTGCGCTTTAGCGCGACGACTGGTTCGGAGAGTAAATACTAGGGTGGAAAAGAATATAATAAGTGGGTTGTAACAGCTCGTGATTGGCACCTGAAAAAAAAAGTGGAGGCAGGGAGCCCAATTGAAGTGCATAGAGTTCACGAAAGGGATGAGAGACCTGGGTCGGCCAATGTCATGGATAGGGAGGGCAACTAATAGCGCTAGGCGCGGACATAGGCTGGGTGTCCTAAGAAGCACGCGCAGAAGCTGACGTGCTATCATAAAGCACCAGTGGGAGCTTAACCCTGAAGACATGAAATGGATAGGTAGGGCAAGCCACACCAAAGAAGGGCAAGAACATGGCCAGAAGGCCTTGGCGTGGATAGGGCAACACAAAAGGGATAGAACAAGTTGTTTGTATCGATCGAAATAACAGAAGAGAGGGGGAGAGAAAAGGGACTGACGGCAACGTGGTGGGTACGATCTCCTCGGCCTTGTTCTCTCATCGCAAACACCAAGGCGGCGCCTGCAGCAAGTTTGGTTGCCTTGCCCCATTTCATGGAAGTGCACTGTATAGCGGAGTCAAAGATACCTTGGGCACGGATTGACACGCCATGATGTCCCAGACGATCGGCAAGTGTTCGAATAAGTTCATGGGTGCTATACTGCAGAACGCGGTGGAGTATGAGAAAGGGTGAATGGGACGTGAGAAGGAAGAAAACGTGAGACCTTCTTGCGCTCGTTCCTGGAGTCTGCACCTTGCCCTGGGAGGTCCCACGCGGTGTTGCGGCGGATGCTCTTGAGAGTTGTTGGAGCGCAAGTTGGAGGACCTTGAGGGTAAGGGCTGTTGAAAAAATCGACGGAGGAAGTAAGAGCACTCTGTTGGGAAGAATCCGCTAGTGTGCCACACTGGGTGCAGACGGCCGAGCCTATGTCTTGAGCCCATTCGGTAGGATGTCCGCATTCTTTGCAGCTGAACATGTCGTATCCTGTCACGGGGAGTACGTGTGCCTATCAGCCTAGCCTTGCCTAGCCTTTGCCTTGACTTGTCGATGACGAAATAATAAGAGAATATAATAATAACAATCATTATTATTTATTGATCATCTTCTCTTCTCCTTCTCAATCAAATCAATACTCTGCTCGCGGTATAAAGTTTCCCTGCCGAGTCCCACTCCACATCCCCAACCCCATCCTCCGCACCCCAACAAAAAAGCGCCTGTTTGTCTTCTCTAAAAATGGCACCTCCACCCCAGCAGTTCACCTCCAAGTCTTCCGATGCCTCAAGGCGCAGGTTATCTAGCATTTCCAAGTCCAGACCAAACGTCCCAGCGTTCAGTAGCCTGACCGTTTGTCCACCCTCATGTCCGCTCCTTTTTTTAAAATATTTCTTACATGCGGCATCCCTTTAGCCTATGTGGGCCGGTATCGCAGGTTCTCTCCTTGCCAACAAGGCTGGCTTTGAGCTTGCCATCTCTGTACATGACTCAGTCTACAACACTGATTTCAGCTCGACGATCCTCACATACGATGCCTCCCAATCGGACAAGCAGACTGAGATAATCGAGTCTCATGTCATATCTACTCTCAGAAAGTTCTCATCTGAGCATCTCTGCAAATTCTTGGGTGCGGGTGTCACCCTTAGCCTTCTTCGTGAGGTTTGTTTATCTTCTCGACCCTCCTTCAATGGCCTATTTAACACCACTTTCCCATTTAACATTACTTAGGCCCCAAATCTCTGCACCCGTCTATGGTTGGAGCTCGATATCGTCCCCATCGTCTTTAACATCAAACCTTATCACACCGACTCGGCCACTCGCACCAATATCAAGCATCGCCTTGGGTCTGCTGCAGCCTCTTTTGCCCCCTCAGGTGCTGAGACGCCGACGGTCTACGTGGATCATTCCGTACTTGGGAACACCCCAGGGCTACTTTCCCCTGGGGGTGTCCAACAGAAGCTTCCTATTCCTCGCACTATCGATGAACAAGCCGACTCGGCTGCTCGCAAAGCGCTCATGTACTATGGCCCTGGCAATAACCCACGACTGTCCATCGGGGCCCGAAACCAAGTTGCTGTCGACGCTGCTGGAAAGATTCACCTTATAGATGACCTTGATGTTTATCGCAAGACGGTCGGTGAGGGTACCTGGAACGCCGTCATCCAACTTGCCGATGAACTCCGCGAGAAGAAGTACAAGATTGGGTTTTTCTCCTCGACTCCGCAGGGCGGTAAGTTCGAACCCCATTTCTCACAAAATTTGAGATGGAGCCTGACTGTCTGTTGTTTTTCCCATTCTCGCTTGCGGTTGCGCACCCCGTCTACAGGTGGTGTCGCCCTCGTGAGTGGCACTGCTTCCGTTATCTTACAAGAATCATCGGCTAATACAAATTTGTCGGATCTGATTGCAGATGAGACACGCGCTTATTCGCTTCCTTTCCCTTCTTGATGTCGATTGTGCCTGGTGAGTGTGTCGTGACCGTCATGTTATCACCCTGCAATTTGCTGGATTACGGCTTGCCGTACAGTTTGGGGTGTAGGTGCCTTGGTTGTGTTCCCTTTCATTTGCTCTCTTCCTGTCACATGTCCTTTCTCATGTGAACTGGGTGACTGACCACTTTTACTTTTCCCACCGTCCCAGGTACGTCCCAAACCCGTCACCTGCCGTGTTCCGCACGACAAAGAACAACCACAATATCCTGCAAGGCGTTTCTGCGCCCACTCTCCGCCTTACTCAGGAGCAAAAAGATGCCTTTGACGCGTGGATTCTCAAGAATGGTCTGCGCTGGACAACTGAAGGTGGTCCTCTCGCACCCGGCGGCGTTGACGTGGCATTTATTGGTGCGCGTTCATCCCAGTACTTTCTGGCATCGTCCTGAACAATCATTCCCTATCTAGATGATCCGCAGATGCCTGGTCTGATCCCACTCATACGCAAGGTCCGGCCGGAGGTGCCCATCGTCTACCGCTCACACATCGAGATTCGCAGCGACCTGGTACATAAGGAAGGCTCTCCTCAAGAGGAAGTGTGGAAGTACCTATGGAATAACATCCAACACGCTGATCTCTTTATCAGTGCGTGTGGTTTATTCGTCGGGCGCCCTTTTGAATCAGGTTCTGACTTCTAGCTTGCGCGTAGGTCACCCCGTGAACAAGTTTGTCCCAAGTGACGTACCAGTTGAGAAACTTTGCTTGCTTGGTGCTGCGACTGACATGTACGTGCAACGCATAAGCTGTCGGGTGTCTTCTGATGTAGGATTCTAGGCTGGATGGTCTGAACAAGGAACTCGAACCCTGGGATTCACAGTACTATATGGGCGAGTTCCGCTCCTTGTGTGCCAAGGAAAAGATGCCGGAACTGGCGTGGCCAACGCGCGATTACATCATTCAAATTGCTCGTTTCGACCCATCCAAGGGGATTCCTAATGTCATTGATTCATACGCCAAATTCCGTGAGCTGCTGAAGACGAAAGGACAGTTGGACGAGGATGAGACACCTCAGCTACTCATTTGTGGACACGGCGCTGTCGATGATCCCGATGCAAGCATCATCTACGACCAGGTCATCAAGCTCATTAATTCAGATGCCTATAGGCATCTTATCGAAGACATTGTCGTAATGCGCTTGCCTCCGAGTGACCAGCGTACGTTTTTCTTCAGTCCCACAAGGTGGCTTACTGACGTCAATCTAAGTTCTCAATGCGCTCATGGCCAACTCGAAGATCGCGCTGCAGCTGTCGACACGGGAAGGGTTTGAAGTCAAGGTTTCCGAGGCTTTGCACGCGGGCAAACCAGTTATTGCCTCCCGCACTGGTGGCATTCCGCTGCAGGTCCAACACGGCAAGTCGGGCTATCTCTGCGAGGTTGGGGATAACGACCGAGTCGCGGGCTACCTATACGACCTTTACACGGATGACAAACTCTACGAAGCGGTGTCAAGTTTTGCGCTTACAAACGTCTCGGATGAGGTCGGCACCGTCGGTAATGCCGCAGCATGGCTGTATTTGGCGGTCATGTATTCCCGTGGCGAGAAGATCAAACCGCATGGGCAATGGATCAATGATCTGTTGCGCAAAGAGACTGGTCAACCGTACAAGGAGGGCGAGCCGAAGTTACCGCGTGGCGGGTTGACCGTGCTGGGTTGAGTAGAGAGTAGGGATGTACAGACGGCTTGATTCCTCCGGCTTGAATTTAGAACACCAAAGTGTAATTTGTTACTTGTGCCAGGATATGGTCGATAGACATGTACAGCATAGACATGTGTACAGCGTACGAATGAACAAAGTCGAGAAGAAAACCATAAATGGTATTTTTTTTCCGCGCTACTTTTTCTCATTCTCACTCATCCTCTCTGCGTGTCAGGTCGAGGCACTGTCAAAAATTTGAGTGCCGAGAAAGCACTTGTAGGTCAATGTCTACGACACTTCCTCTCTTCTGGGATCTCTCCTCCGCGGACAAGAAAAGGCGTCTTGATGCATCTGTCAAGCTCATTAGTACGCTAGAAAAGTTCCAGGCATCATACGAGCACAAGTCAGCCGAATCGGACCCGTCATCGAACGAGGATGACAGTAGTGGGGAAGAAGATGTGCAGGGCACTGGCGCTGTGGGAAATATGGAGCATGACAACATGTTAGATTCGCTCAACGCACCTGATGTGGCGTATTCGGTTCGACGCCTTGTCCGTGGGCTTGCAAGCCCAAGAGAGAGCAGTCGCCTTGGATTCGCTGTCGCCCTAACAGAGGTACGTGCAAAGCTGCAATGTCATCTATGGCTCATGATTAAAGTTTTACAAGTTGCTTTCCCGTATCACAACGGTTTCTTGCGCACAACTTTTGGCACTCCTCCTCGATGCCACTCGCATTTCGGGTAATCAAACTGGCCAGGAAGAGCGCGACTTGCTCTTTGCGCGCCTTTTTGGTCTCGCCGCGATCATACATTCTGGCCTACTTCTCCGAACACGCCCACCCCTTCCTCGCTCCGCCGCTCCGAGTACCTCCGAGAGCTGCGCGGGAGTGCTCGACGCTCTTTGTGCGCTTGCGCGTGCCAAGACATGGCTTGCCGAGTCTGCGTACTGGGCCATCGGACGCGCGATGGACCGTCTCGCAGCTGCCGTTGAGGACGACGTACCGTGGCGCGAGGAAGCAGTCCGCAATTTGCTCGAAAGAGTTTTTGGTGAAGATTGCTTTACTGAGAGCGGAGCGCGAAAGAGTGGGAGTATGTGGACACCGGAGAAGATTGCGCTTGCCCTCCGTGCGCAGAGGCTGTGGCCTGGACGCGAGTATGAGTGGCGCAGGTTGTGGGCGCCTACTATCAAACATGGGAATGTGTTGCATCCAGCCAACTTGGCGACGCTTGCCAAGATTCTCAAGGTGTGTGGGCCCGTTCTTTGGATCCCACACACTCTCGGAAGCTGATGGGTGTACAGGAAAGCGAGCTTAAGGATGAAGAAGGGGTGACGAAAATCCCTGGTCGTGCATGGAGACCGCAGGTCCATCACGTCTGGGACGAGCTGCTAGATGACCTGTTACCTCCAGACGATAGTGGATGTTCTCCTACGACCTCCTTCCAGGAGTTCTTCCGCATTATAGTCGATGGTGGGTGGGCTTGGCGCGAAAATCTATCTTAATTAATCACTGGCTACACAGAGTCTCTGTTCTCTGGGTCTGCCTCGAATGAGAGAAAGTACTGGGGCTTTGTGATTTTCCAAAGAGCATTACCACGCGTCAAAGCTGCTGATCTGCCCATGCTATTCACGAAGAACTTTATGCGGACATGGATTAATCACCTATCGCATTTTGACCGTTACTTACACTCATTTGCCAAGCAGATTGCGAGTCCTGGTGCTAATTACTTTTCTACTATCCGTGTTTACTGATTGTCTCGCAGGCGAAAGAGATCGTTTCTGTGGTGCAAAAGGACCCAACCCTCGGATTCGCCTTCATTTTACAACTGACAGGCGTGCATGGAAATCAACAGTTTGACAAGCTGACCAAGACCAAGACCATAGAATCGATATTAACACAAATGAATGCCATCGGTATCAAGAACTATATCTCACACTTACTGGAGCAAGTGGACGGAGGTTCTACATCTGAGCAGTATGGCATTCGACTCTTTCAGGGGTTGTACGTAATTCACCGAGCGCCAGGTCTGATACCCAGCTCCTCAACGCGCGTCGCTCATGGGTCATTGAACAACTCGCCGCTCTCATTCGTAACGGTGCAATACCTAAGAGTGATGATTGGGTACAAGTGATCCTGGACTGGCTCATCATTCATGGGATTTTCATTGTTAAGAAGAAACCAAAGAAGAGTTCGATCTCTGCTGTACGTATACACCTATCTTCCCCATCCAAGTCTAGCTGTTTTAAGTGCGTATGCAGGTCAATAGTATGCCATCACCGCCGTACTCAGACCAGCTGCGGGTACAATGCCGCGAGCGTTTGCTAGGTTGTTTGGCCGATCTCACCCAGTTGTCAGCTGTCACTAAGACGGCTGAAAAGACGCAGAAGACCAGCGGAACTACCTCGAATGGCCAGCTCTGGGTTTCAAGAGTGGTGCAAATGATCCGGACTCTGGAACAGGGCTCTAAAAATGTTGCATTACTGTCAAAGCTCGATCAAGATGATAAGCGACAACTAGAGCGTGCCTACGAAACAGTATCCTGGTTGCAGAATGTACGTTCGAGATTCGCGCTGTTGGCTTCATCTTCTGAAACTCTCGTATGTTAGATCTCGGGGGGTCAAAGAGAACAGGCAGAAGGCGTCGAGTTACTCTTGCAATCTTGTATCCTTCAAATTTATATCGGGGACGATTCGGGCGAGAGAGTTACAGCATCCCTCGAGGTAAGCCACGTACCTAACCACTTGTGTCGTTCGCCGACCCATCTGTGAGCTAGTCTTGCGTCGACAGTGCTCTTCGCTTGTTCCCCATATCACCGGGAAAGTCTGATGTACTTGGCTCTCAAGGAGATCGCGATGTCCAGCAAGTTCATGAACCAATTGATGTCCTTGTGGATATCATCATAGGCTACCTAGAGAAGGGGACTGCATTCGTGCGTGCTGTGGGCAATCGGAGCTTTACCTTGCTCAGCGGTGTAATCAAGGAAAGCACTGTCAACTTGATCCTCACTGTGAGTGTTTCTGGAAACGAGTTGTCGAGTATCATTAATATAATCCCCAGCAACTGGAATGTCGGGATCCTTCTGAACTTCTTGCTAACTCGGACGTTGAAGGGGATACCGACGACGACGGATATTCAGAAAACGATCGTGGCGATGAGAACTCCTCTACCAGGGTTGAAGACAGTGAAACTGACGCAGGAAATGATGGGGAAATGAACAACATGGCAGAAACTCTCCAAACAAGATCCATCGATGCCACGGCTGAAGCGACTGATGAGGAGTCTGAGGGGGACCTCGACGATGACCAGATGATGATGATGGATGACCAACTCGCACTGATGTTCAAAGATCGGGCAAGGGAAAAGAAGAGCAAAGGTGTGCTGTCTCGTCTTGTACGAGTTGCTCATGTTGACGTGCATCCCAGAGGGGGCACAGAGAGAAGCCATACACTTCAAAAACCGCACCATGGATCTTTTGGACATTTTCGTTCGAAGGCAACCCACGAGCTCATATATTTTACAATTCTTAGTACCACTTCTTGCCCTTACATTCTCCGATGAGAGGCAAGTCTCAGAAAAAGCTACCGGTCTACTCATGTCACGTATCGGCAAACTTAAAGAAGTTCCCTCCGGTGTCGATGTTGCAAAGGCTTCGGGTATCTTAAACGATCTCCATAGCCGCGCGCGCAAAGTCCATTCCCGTGACGCAGTCGCCATCGTCAGTCGCTGCAGTCTCTACGTATCTCGAGCTCTGCTCCATGTCGGCGCCGATGAGACTGTTCGGATGGCGTACACCACATCGCTAATCGACTTTACACAGCGCAAGGCGTCCGACCTCAATGGGCAATTCTTCTGCGACTTTATTAAGCGATTTCCCCGCGCTGCGTGGGGCATGCGTGCAGCGCTACTTGCTGCACCTATGGATGCTGTCAACGATTACCGACAAGGGCAGGCTTACATGCTCTTAGAAACCCTGCTAAAGGATCTTATACCACAACTGGTAAGTGTAGTTCTTCGTTCTGCGATTCTATACAGCGCTTGAGGTTAACAAGAAGGTCAATAGCCTGACGTCGAGCTAGATGATGTGGCGGTCTTCACAAGAGAATTGCAGCGTGGGCTCTACAGCGCACTTTTAGCGGCCTGCGAAACAACCCTCAAGATCACATCGGGAATCAAGGAGGCGTTGAAACTGGTCATCGTCGCAGCACGCATGACGAAGCGACTTGCTGCCCAACATGGATCGTTCGCCGACATATGGGACCCCATCATCTGGACGGAGCTGCACGACCGCCTAGTCGCGCATGACCGCGTCGTGGCTTCTGCGGCGCTGGTCGGAATGTGTAGGCATTTCATCCAACTCGTGCAATTGCAGCAAGAACGACCAGGTCCTGCGGCCAGAGAGTGCGCCGAGAGCAGGGGCCAGATCGATGAGATTATTGGTAGCAAACGAAAGGCATCTGCATATTCTGGTGTTGGGATTACGACAAAAAAGATCAAGCGGGCGACTGCTGTAATTCGAGATGGTCGAAAAGGCAAGTAAATTACGCGTTCAAAGGTATATAGAATTAGGACACCCGTAACATGCGTAAAATCTTACATGGAGAACTGTATCTAATGAGCTTCGATGGTAAGGCCGTACGTGAGCGTTGAGGTCAGGACACTCTCAGACTCAAAATGATTGAATAGATGCAAAATCATGGCGAGTGCCGGTGTCAAACCGGGGAGAAAGGGGGGATTGAATGGAGACAAGTAGGAAAAGAGACAGCAAGGGTTGGAAGCATGTAAAGAAACAAACGCGGTGGATGGATGGGATGACCCAGGAAGGGAAAACACCAGACCAAAACTGTCAACTGATTGTCTACACCAAGATGTAAGAAGCGTACGAGGATAAGAAGAGCGTGACGTAATCTGTCCGATGTGGAAAAGTGAGGAAGATGATGGAAATATGGTTTTGAAGACACGATGTCCAACTCGGGCAAAGATGAGCCCGTGGACCTTATATGGAGACAGATAATGAAGTCCGTATGCGTGGATCTGCGCCTATGTGATGGGGTAGTACACGTGGCCGATAGCGATATATATGGTTGGCTGTGTTAAATTGCGTTGACGAGATGCATGGGAGCTGTTGAATGTGCGAGGATTGCGTACGGATATAGATATCGTCCATAGAAATCAAGAAGGTCTTTGAGGGAAAATCTGGCCATGGCGAGACCCAAAACGACGACAGAACGTGGTGGGGGGTTCAGCGCGATTTTCCAGTATGCCAAGCGAAGCACAAATGATGAACGACGAGGGTAAGAGAAGTGAACGCGGGTGTCAGGGGATCACGAGCGGCTGAGGGTCCATGTCTCTGCGCGCTTGAGAGGACCCCTGGTCCCCCCCAGGCCGAGCTTGTTTGCCCTCAAGCCGGTATTCTTCGACGGGGGTGGACATGGGCTGTCACCTATGTCCGTCTCCTCGTCCTCGCTTTGTAGGATGTGAGAATCTTCTGGCACCACGCCAAGCGTATGATCGTTAGCTGCAGAGGGTCGGACCGTGCTCGAGGTTGTAAACAGTTGACTCGGTTGTGAAGTCTTATTACTATGTTTTTGCAGTTTTGATACTCTGAGGCCCATGGCGTCGCCGTATGCGTACGACTTGGTTCGCCCAAACTTGGCCTTGCGGAAATGGTCCAGATCTTCCTTGCGAGAGGCAGCGTGATTGGGATCATCCATACGAACATACCCCGGGGGTTCACAGCGCGCACCGCTTTCCTGGAAGTACTGACAATAACCACCTTCAAGGATGTACACCTCCGGGAAGTGGATACATGGATAATTGTGGTTATTAATGGCACGATCCTTCGAGCGCAGGTGTTTTGCGCTGAAACAAACGTATATGTGAGTGAGAAGAGAAATTAAGGATTCGGAAACGAGCGTACAAAGTGGGCGCGCGTTTGGCACTGAATTCGCAGTGGAAGACGAGGATATGCTTTGGACCACCTTCCCCACTCACGCTTGGAGTAGGCTTGTTGGCAGTGACACCAAGGAAGTACTCCTCCAGCTGCATCGTTGTATTAATGTTGATCGCTCCGGGGACGTGGCCACCATGATATTCATAATCAAATCGGCAATCGATAACTTGGTACGACGCAATTTGCCCCTTGAAAACTCCATTCAATAGGTCATTGAGCTAAACGCACATCATCGATCAGAATCATTCCATTTCAATGGGAAGACGTCTCACTGTTTTGCAACTAATTCGCATCAATCCATCCTCACGGACTCTGTGGCACGGAAGGATTTTCCCATGTGCCTCGTTGTCGCCAAAACCACCCAATCCAGTCCCCCGCTCGGGTATCATACGTGCACGTGGGCTTTCCTTGTCACGCGCGACCATGGATGTCACCCCCTTGAGTGAACGGAAGTCGTCTGTGCCATCCCGACGGCGGATAGTCCGAATCTGTTGTCGCTTTGCGTATGCCAGCGCTGGTGAGCTTTCATCGCCATGTTCCATCGATGACTCTCCTGAAGGCGTGCCGGGCCCAAGTTGCGGGAGCATCGCAGAGAAGGCACGGCGCGGAGGCGGCAGACCTGTGCTTTGTCCTTGTAGGGTAGGAAGAACTTCGTCTTGCGAGGCGACAGGGGGCTGCGTGAACTGGGCGGCATCGGATGGTGGTACCATGGCAGAAAGGTTGGGTTTGCGCAGACGCTTGGACGGGTTTTCAGAGGGTTCGCCGAGGCCGTTGAGCATGGGCTTTCTTGCGCGGTTAGTCAGGCGCTCCAACTTGAGTACGCTCGGGGAAGAATCAGCAACAGGCGATGAACCATCGAAGACACTGATCGTTCCAGCACGGCGACGGCTTTGTATTGCTTCTTGGGCGGGCTCAGGCGAGGCTGACCGCCGCTTCTTAGTGGGATGGACCGGGCAATCGTCCCGACTGACGATGGGAGAGGACGGGTCATAGAACATGTTTTCGAAATTTGCGGCTCCTTGAGTTGTATTAATGGGTGCTGGAGACAGTTGGTCTGCCTTTGGAGGAAAGGCGAGACTATCAGTGAAGGAACTGTCGATATCCATCGCATCTGGCGACGAGGGCTCATATTGTGACTACATTACAATGGGATTAACCTCGAGGTAATGTAAGCGGTTGAGATTCAATTGGAACGAGACATACACTGTCAGCAATAGCAGCCCTAGATTCGCATGACGAGACCGCCGAAGGAATAGGGGCCTCGTTACTGAGATCACGTCCGAATAACCTCACGAAGTTTGTCGTTCCGCGAGTGCGCATCACCTTCTCGGCCAAACGTCCTCTAGCCATCCGGGAATGTTGAGTGATGCGAGAAGGTTCCGGAGAAATGTCCATGGGAATAACATCTTCTCCACCGACATTGTCGACGAGCTGTGTGGAGCCACGTAGGGGAGAATTGAGAGACATAGCCGAGGCGAAAGAAAGCTCGAGCTCGGACGATAGCAGGTCTTCTACGTCGTCTTGGGTGCCTTGCACGAACTGAATGGTTCTAGTTGACAATGCAGAGACTGGAACCGGTGAGTGCGAATGTGGATTGGCAGAGGAGTAGGCCTGCATGTTGTCCACCACGAACAATAATAAAGGTTAGTCAGTGGTTAGTCTCACCGCGTCACTTCTTTGAACCTGCGCGTTTTGAGCCCAAGTTGACTTTCCCTCACGTGATCGTGTACGTTCTAAAGTTAATTGTGAACGGAAGCACTACGGAAGTACCCCGGAAGCTCCGGAGGCCATATTAAAATTGGCGTCAATAAAGACGTAAATACCTCCACTTGACACAAGGCTACAAATGTTCCCCGACCCGATCTGTCTCATGAACTCGGAGCGCTTTTATTCCAATATTTATGTGTTCAACTGTTTTCCTTTTTTTTTTTTTTTTTTTCTCACAGAGAATCATTTCGAGGGCAGCTGCTCTGGAGGGGTCATTTGCAAAGTTAGATATATTCAGATGTGGTACTGTTCTGGACAAGGGCGATTCCCCATTTGAAGTTACAGTACAGTATTATTAAAAAAAAAGTGCGTCGTCACGTGCATACTCAAGGCATTCCCGGCAATGTCCGGTTGGTGT
>Ga0307512_10001359_pt1 | contig 34735 bp, 44 predicted proteins | sample 14_EM_MG_FD_200267 | JGI IMG/M metagenome (GOLD analysis project Ga0307512, IMG submission 200267) | Populus trichocarpa ectomycorrhiza microbial communities from riparian zone in the Pacific Northwest, United States - 14_EM | ecosystem: Host-associated > Plants > Roots > Unclassified | place... | reverse complement strand
TAACAATAGTCGAATGATAGTGGTCTTGGTGGCACTCATTCGTAAATGCGGTGATATTATTGTCCATGACAAGCAATTCCCAAGATAGTCTGTATCCACAGCATCGCAGGGTGGCGGAGTAACGTGCCAGTGGGGGCATTCGTTGAGTGACCCACGATGGGTGTAGTTAGTATTGGTGGTTAAATGTTCTGTAGGTATAATAGATGCTGCACCCTCTAACATTGAAACTGCTTAGAAACAAGGGGCAATACGTAAGAACATGATGTTAGAGGAGATGGTCGGAGGATCGGGTTTTGCAGTGCTATCTGGTTTCTGTAACCTGAGCTCTGCAATAATAGAAGCAAACAAGTATAACGACATGACATAAAATGGAACATTAAACACTGCTCAGAAAACGGGAGAATTATGAAGAACATGGAGACGAGGATTGGGGGGCGGATGTTCTTTAATGACTCGGAGGTCTATGTGATGGCCTAGGAGACATAATTTGTGAATGAACGAGACAATGGGACCATCAACTAGATCATCATTGGAAACGATGACCAGCTCGGACAGCATGGGAAGGAGCACCTCGCCGTCACCCTGACACAGAGCATCGGAAATGTCTGCGGCAAGGGATACGTCTGTCCGAAGTGTTCTAACACTGGGAAATAGCTGAAGGATTGAGTACCAGTGCTCATTGCAGATCTTCTGCTTAGACTTGAGGACCAGGCCCTGCACAGGGGGGAGAGCGGGGATTGCACTGCAGATCTGTACCATGGGGACCAATTCGGATCGACTGTGAATGCTATGGAACGTGAATGTGAACGAAGGCAGGGAAACTGAGGGCTGCACAGAGTGGAAGGCGATTTGGACATCATTGAGGTCGATTGATACCTCCGCCGTCCGAAAATCAAGATCCTTGATTGCGCCGACAACTTCTGACATAGGTGGGAAAGAAAGGGTGGATTGCCAGAAACAGGCGACGTAGAAATATTGGAGAAGGGGGGTATTGATTAGGGCCAACAGATCCTCCAGATAGCCGACGTGACCCTGGCATTTGAGCATCCAGAGTCTGGGGAGCACGACGCGAGTGATCTGTGTATGCTCCCATGCAGCCATAGGGACGGGATAAAAGGAGAAGAAGATAGATAGGCTCTCAAGCTGTGGCAAACTCGAGAGGAGCATGGCTACATTTCTGGGGTCCAAGTCGACAAAAGGTGGGAATTGTTCAATTTGGAGAGAGACGACATTTGTGGCGTTAATCAATAACAAGGATTCCGCTGAGATGGTAACATTTCGAAGGTGTAGTGAACGGAGCTGAGGTGCTACGAAGTTATCAGGAAGACCTCGGGTTGTGTAATTATTGCCGGATTGGAGAGAAAGGGCCTCTAGAGTCGGAAAGGCTTTATCCAGTGCCATGAGCACTTTCCGAGTCGCTGGCACATCTCCCAAACCCCACCCACAGACTGAGATACAGCGAACGCGATCGTGGTGTTGGAGTGCAAGAAGTATGTTTTCTAGTTTTGGGAAGGATGTGAGGGAGCTAAAGTAGAATTCAACCATGAGAGGAAGATGCGGAAAGTGAATGAGCATTTTTGCTACGGGGTTCCCAGGGTTGCATAGGAGACGTAGTTGCAAATAGGAAGCTGATTCGAGTATGATATATCGCCATTTTCTGCAAACATGCAGTGGCCTGTACCATAGACACTGGTGGTTCCAACGGTACTCATTTCCCAGTCGACAAAACTCAAATATTTTGATGAGCAGTTCATAGGGCAGACTGCTAATGGAGGCACGAAGTATCTTTTTTTCTACATATCAAAGGTCAGATGACTATGGCCCGCAGAGAGAAGCAGAGAACACATACTATCGGCCATAATCATAACCTGATCAGACATTGGAGTCGACGTACGAATTGATTAAAGGGCGCAAGTGCACGTGATAGGCAATATCAGCGGCGTTTACGTGGCACGTGGCCTTAGTCTCAGCCTTGCCACTGTCATGTCCAGGGTCATATCCAGGTACTGTATAAACAAAGAGGACAATGCTAAACAACCTCACGTTCGTTGATACAGCGCCACTTATAGATCGTTCATCCCGAACACCAACATCATAAATGAAACGTGGAAAATCGTTCTCGGAAACCATGAAGTGTTAAGAAAACCAAACGATCTCATGTACGCCAACCTCCTGTGGCGCCTCCCATAGATCCTATTGGATGACGCGTCTGGATCCATGGCCCAGCGACGTCCTTCAAATGGAAAGAGAACACCCTTCCAACGGGACCGCAATCGGTGGCAAAAGTATGCAGGAAATCACTGATGCTCAGGGTTTTGAGCCTGCATGCGACTTGTACTGATGGCACTTGGCGATAATTCGAGGGAGTGGATACGATCTAGAGTCAAAGGAAATTTGAGAACAAAGAAAAGTCGAGATTTGAAATGGGGAGTGAACTAGTGAACGGGCCGAGATTATCCGATTCAGCCGACCCAGAATGTCGCTGGCTCTCCGAGTCCCGCACTGGCTCGCACTTGTAACTCGCACTGGAGTAATATAACGTAGGCACTTGGTCTACGTGCGAGTTCGATGGGTAGTCCCGAGATCCGAGGAGAGTTCGCAATCCCGAAGGGAAAGGCAAGAAAGGGAGGAGGAGGAGAGAGAGAGAGAGAGAGAGAGAGTGTGTGTGTGTGTGTGTGATGCTGAGACGGAACGTGACGGTGCAGACCGTGATGGGCACGCGTTGCTCCAACGGGACAGCTGGGATTCGTAACGGGCGTAAGGCTTGAGGCGGCGGGCACGCAAGCAGAACGAGGGGGAAAAGAACGCTATAATTCGGTGGCGGCTCTGGGCCAGGCAAAGGGTGTTATAAACATGTACGCTATATGCGAGGCGGTGTTCTAAGACAACAAGAGAGCAAAGGGACGTACAAGAGCAAATGGTGCTATATGCAGTAAAATGAGTCTCCGACAAAGCATGCCTCCCGAACAAGGGACTGACTAGCGAGTTGTTGTGCACGTCGCACGTGACGTTGGATTGACGGCTGTCGAAGTGGCGCACGCCTGTGGCGTCGGCCAGCGAAGGTTGGCGATCCGTGTGGCATTTGAGGTGCGGCGAAGGGGACTTGAGGGGACGAGGTGGCGAGGAGATGGGTCGAATCGAAGGCGATGCTGATGTGTCGAATTGGCAGGCGCAGAGCCTGTCACGTAGTGAGAAGTGGCCGAATCCGAGGTCGCAGCACGTCCAAGCGTTACAGTAACGTAGTCCCATCCTTGTCCCAATTTTGGCTGAGAAAAACCGACCATGGTTGTTGTAGTGGTGTGGTTCAAGGAGCCCCCGGGGCCGACATTACCCAAATCGAAAACAACATTCACCCGGCCCGGAATGTCCTGGTTCTTCCAATGGCCTCCCACTGGTTCACAGAACCTTGAAATCGTGCTGGAGAATCAAGAAAGAGCCCTACAGCCATGGTGGAAGCATTCACCTCAGAATATGCATACTCATCCCATCTACAGCTCACGCAGGAATTGCTAGAGTTCCAAACAGAGATCCTGGTCCCGGCCCAGACGGCCCGCTGATCGATATTCAACACGTGCAATGCGCAGCTTTTTCGACATGCATTTCTCGACCTTCCAGGTCCCCCTATCGAGGACTCACTAGTACTCACTGTCTGGTTTCATACAACGGTAGTCGTTGCAATACCAGAGGGTGTATCAGACGGCCCCGTGCCCGTCCGAGTCTGTCCTCGACACCGAGTTGGCCGGGACCATTGCTACTGCGCCACCAAGGGCCATACAAGCCTGGCAGCCTACCACCCAAGTGGAAGACTGGGATTACGGTGGAGATGGGGAGCACAGGAGCGGGAGGGCGCGCGGGGGGACTACTTGAGTGAGCACAATGAGGAAAGGTGGTGTTTGTGCGCCATAGTGCGGAGGTAGAGGTCCCACCAGTAGTGGCTGTGGGAATGGATCGCCCTTGCCTCCGCCTGTAAACGAAGGAGGCCGACACTGCCTGTTGGAAACGTGACCGGCGCTTGCTATCAACACGGTCGCCGCCCCTGTGGACAGAACTTGAAGAGGCGAGACACTCTTTTCTAGTTTCGCTGCTGTCCTTCATACAACCAACGAACACTTCTGGTCTGGGATATGGTCCCATGATTATCAAAGACTATCAGTATGTATCCACCATATCTGATTCGAATCGAGTGGCTTGTCTGAGCTGTCTCGGCTGTTCCATTTTCAGGTCAGGCATATTACATCGCAGTGTTCTTCTGTTTATTTCCTCCCCCTTTTCTCTTTTCCAGACTTGATCAAGACTAGATCAGGCTTGACATTTTGCTGAAATCGAAGTAAAACATTGCGATTTTTTACTCTGATTTCAGCAATATGTCAAGCGAGACATCGGTTTCTTTGTAATTTCTTAATTTTAACTTCACATGTAGCCCGCTCTTTTTGCCCTGCTAACTTTGCACGTTCTCATTTGGGGAAGTGGTGCGCTGATTAGAGCCGACAGATCGTTGAGATAGGGACCATGGCCTATGAATGTAAGCCTCCAGGGGCTGGGAACCATGACACAGGTGATCTGTGTATGCGTCTCTGTCCTAGGGAGGGGACAAAGCTGGTCGATAGATTCTCAAGCCGAGGCACGCTTGAGATAATCTGTGCCGAATTTTCAGGAGAGAGGGTACAAGAGGGTTGTATATTTTCAAGGTGGAGGGTACGGAGACGGGGGGCTTCGAAGTTATCCGGAAGGATCAGGGGATAGTTATCTGGGATCGAGGGCCGTAGAAAACACACGGTCAGACTGCTGAAGTGCGAGATGTACATTTCCACGGAATGCTGATTTGAGCACGACATGTCGCCCATCTTCTGCAACATGAAGCAGCGTGTACCGTCGAAGTTTGTGATTCCAACTCAACGTAGTACCACAGGCACCCAGTCGACAGTGATCAAATATTTCCAGGAGCACTTCGCCGGGGGGATGGCCGATGGAAATCCATGGCACGATATATCGCCATCTTCTGCAGACTTCGGTGTATACCATTGACGTCTGTGATTCCAAAACAAAACGCGTCAACCAGCCGATAGCGATCGAATATTTCCAGAAGCATTTCATCGGGAAGTTGGCCGATGGAGAGACATGATCACCCTTATCCTTTGAAAATAGTGGGTAACGTAGTGGGTATAAAGGCATACCATTAGCCCTGAAAATTACTTCTCCGTGTGTTTGGGCGGACGATTCAAAGGAAAGGTTGAAATGGGCACGTGATTATCGGAAACATTGTCACCCGGCCTGACCGAACGTGACGGAACGTCCGAGGCGTCGGTTTTCCCTGATAGCATGGCCACCTCATAGCACCTTAGTCTCGTACCGACGCATCATCGAAGGATCTTACAGCCGCGATGAAAGCTTTTCTCGTCTCAGAATATGCACACCCATCCAAAATTCAGCTCACGCACGACGCACCAGAACCCATCCGGACTCCCGGTTCAAACGAGTTGCTGATTGACGTGCATAGTGCCGCGGTCAACTTTTTCGATGTGAGTTTTCTTCTTCTCCCCGTTTTCTCTACCCACGTGTTGATTCATCGTACACCCACTGTCCGATTCCATCTAACTGTAGATACTACAATCCCAGGGAAAGTATCAAACACAACCCCCACGTCCTTTCGTGCTCGGCGCGGAATTTGCCGGTACCGTTGCTGCTGCGCCACCAGGGAGCCCGTACAAGCCTGGCGACCGCGTATTTGGGAGTGCGCAAGGCGCGTACGGCGAGCGCGTCATCGCGAATCCAGTCGATGTACTGCCTCTGCCAGATACGCTCTCGTTCGACCAAGGAGCCGGTACGTCGCGAGAAAATGGTGCAAGTGAGGGATTTGTAAATACTCAATGGAGAAAATATGCGCAGGGCTGTTCATAACCTACCCGACGAGCTACGAGGCGCTCGTGGGGCGCGCGAAACTACAAGCCGGTACGCATACGACATATGCTACCATAGTCATGTGTTGAGAAAATCCGACATACTTTCTGTTTGTCCGTAGGCGAATGGCTTCTGGTTTTGGCTGCTGCTGGAGGTGTTGGGATGGCTGCTATCCAAGTTGGTAAAGGTGTGGGATGCCCTGCAATGTCCTCGTACATGTATTTTTGGAACGTCCTGACCGTCGAGCCATCCGCATATAGCGCTTGGTGCACGCGTGATCGCTTGTGCATCGCCTTCCAAGCTCGATGTCACACGGACGATGGGCGGCGCAGACTACGCCATCGACTACACGAAAGACGGCTGGCAGAAGGAGGTTCTGAAGATCACTGGTGGACGCGGGGTGGACGTTGCATATGACCCAGTCGGTCGTATTAAAGGTGCGACCGCTCCTCCACGTTTGTGTATGCGTTAAAGGCCATCTCATTGATCGATCGCTTGCAACATTTTCCGCCCTGACATCAGATGCCCTGAAATGTATTGTATGGGGTGGTCGTGCGCTCGTCGTTGGATTCGCCGGTGGCGAGATCGAGAAGGTGAGTGTCATTACGCCCTCATATGAAGACTTCGGACCATCCTTAGTCTGGCGCTCATCGATATTTTCGGACAGCTACCGCTCAACCTAGTGCTTCTGAAGCACGTCTCGGTCATAGGCATCTTCTGGGGTTCTTATCGCGGTGCGACACCTCCTTTCTCTCGCTTTTTTTCTCATCACCTGGCCGGAAAATCCTTGCAGGTAAGAACCCTAAACGTGTGGGCGAGGTCTGGGCGGAGCTTCTCGCCCTCTTCGCGTCTGGTCGACTGAAACCGGTGGTGTATGATGGCCACTACACCCTAGATACGCTCACCCGAGGCCTGCAGGACCTCGAGGATAGGAAGACGTGGGGTAAGGTGGTGGTACGTGTACTGGAGCCAGCTGTAAGAGCGAAGCTTTAGCGTGAGCGGGTGCAATAGATCTTATGCTGCCTGTAACAGCTTGCTTCAGCGTATTGTAATATAAAAACCGACATCTTAAAATCTCTTTCCAACACTGGCGCAGAAGGCTCAGTAACAATATATAATAACTTGCAAAAGAGAAGTATCGGATTCCTCCATAGGGGTTGAATACGTCGCGCTCGTCGCGGCGATCGCACCTCGCCCACTGCCGACTCGCGCCATCGTGGTGATCACGACGACGCAACCGATAAAATTTCCCGAGTAGCCGCAAATAAGTTGACTTCTCACCGAAAGGGGCAGATGTCACAAATGACAGTTGGTTCAAGGAAGAGTTAATGGACGAACTCCATTTGCCAACAAGAGCAGCAAATAAGCTCCATGGACCAACACATGGTTCGGGGCCCGGGCAGAATAGATAAAGCACTACTGTAGTCCAGGGAGGTTGAATAACAGCTAAGGAATTCGAGCGTGCTACCATATCACGGACCGACGCAATAAGTTGATGTGTTTCTTGTGTTGATGGATGGATTCTGTCAACCCAAGAAACCCATCAACCTATAAGGAAGGTACTCGACTCCAAATGAGATGCACTTAAGGAAGGGAGTGTGCCAGTCCTGTACAGTACGCAGAACGAATGCGAAGGCCATTATCAACCCAACACGATTGAACATTTTATCAGTTACTCCTGGGCAGTCGGACAGAGGATGGTGATGGGCCGCAAGGAGGTGACATGAGCGGGGAGGGACAAGGCCCCTTAATGTCTGGAACGACGAGAGGCAAATAAAGGATCAGAATCAGAATCAGGTAGTTCATGCCGTACGGTACGGAGAATTGGAAATGGAAACGCCGCACTATCCCCTGCAGGCTGATTCAACAGTCAGTTCTCTTTTGGCGCCCTTCCGACCCTCATATTGTTCTTTCGTAATTTCGTTCTCTTCCTTGATAGCCTAATTGACACTATTTAATAATAGTCCCATTCTTTATTGACCAAGATCTGGCCGGGCGTTACGCTGAATAAGAAGTGGGGTGAGGATTCCACTACAGTAGTGATGAAGGGTGCCACGAGTATGGCTTACAGTAGAATCGGTTCATTTTGTCATGTACCAACTCGGAACGATATAGTGGTCTTGGGGGAATTCAGGGGAGGAAGTGTGTCACAAGCTTTCCGTCATTCAGGGGCGTTGGTCCCATATTTTTAGACCGGAGGGTGGTAAAGCCAGTACCCAGGCTTCAGCCTCGTGCAGTACATGTGACAAGCCATGTGGATGATGGGTGGATGCAATCTGTCGGCGTAATGCGCGGCTATAGCGCGGCAGTGGAGCGGGTCAGCGGAGCGTGTTGATGAGTGACCCGGAACGAGTGGCGGAAGTCAACTGAAAGTGGCTCACGGAATACGAATGCCGTATCTATGAATAGAATTCTCATGGTTCTAGCGCCATACAGTACCAGCTAACTTAGGATTTCTGGAGTGGACCCTATCATGTTTCATCAATAGGGTTACATGCATTTTATGGACCATCTGCAAAACGGACCATTAAAAACGGTAAAACGGTGCGACTTCAGATGTGTGCATGCAGTGATGTGATAGTAGCAATGGTATTAAGGCAGTGTTCTGAAAAAAGAAAAGAAATTGAATATGAAAAGAATAGATGAAAAGACGAAAAAAAAGGGACGTGCCAGTGCCAGTGAGGCAAGGCGATGATCGCGCCTTACCCTCGGGCCGGCCGGCCGTCACCTGGCGGCTATCGTACTCATCTTCATCTTCGGCCCGGGTTTTGTCGTCGACATTATACACTCACTGGCATCTAGAATGGTTATAACACGACTTACGACAACCGCACTTTAGTCGATTACCTGTCACCGCTCCCATCATTGTCGTTCTCATGGTCGCGTCCTCTCTGAATATGCCCATATCCTGTGCATACCGGTCCGGGCACCATGCACTGTCCACCGTCCGTGTCCCTAACCGTCATTTTCGTCGTTACTGCCGCGGGGGCTGTTACTGTGAAAAATGCCCATGCTGCCAGTGTATCACGTGAGGCATGGTGCATGATGCATGATGACCCGCAGACGGGCGACTTTGGCTAAGTTTGTGAGCAAAAAAAAGGCTGGCGGACTGTTTATCTGACGTGCTTCCGTTTCCCTCACTGCCACTGTTTACCAGATGCGTTCGACTCGCCAGCGGCGAGACCGAGAAGGTAGTAGGTGTCGTGCCACTCGTAAGCGAGAGAGCTCGGGACATATCTCAGCTAGCTGATCACCAATTTCTACTGTAGGTCTACGTCACGGCGACAATCGCGCTTCGCCTGTCACTGCCGCCGCCCTCGGGGTCGTCGCTCACGCTAACTGGCGGTGACTTTTCCTCGTTCTCCTCATTGTCCTCGTCATTATGCAAAACCTCGCTATGTGGGGCACGCCCTCCATATACATAAACATCGTCCTGGTCCTCGTGGCCTCGATCGAGTCGTCATCAGAAATTTTGCCGGTCTCAAACCGTGTGGCTAGAATTATGGTTCCAACCATGCGTCGCTGGACTACAGGTGCAATCGGCAGGTTTTGATCAGATATAATCTATCGTCCTGATGGTATGAGGTCCGAGAAGCTGTACAGTAACAAAAAGTGGCATAGCATAGAGTCAGAGAAGGACGTTGGAAGAGGTGTCGAGAAGGTCTAATTTAGCAGTATGCTCAGTAGTGTGATCTTAACATCAGGACTAATCGATAGTTGAGAAATAAAAGTCACCGATACAGTTCGTAGTGCCATCAAATCGTTCATATAAAGCATCGAAAGGCCCCTGAGTAAAGGTTCGAGGCGGAGGGCCGCGTCGTTTAATGGCTTGGAAATTTATGGCCCGGCCTGCGAGAGAGCGAGCGTGAATAAGCGACGCAAACGGATCATGGATCAGATCGATCCTAGACACGACAACCAGCTCAGATAGCATAGGCAGCAACTCTTCTGCTGCTGTCCCATTATCCGGATTCAGGACTTTCGAAAGCTCCGGGACGAGGGCAACGTCCGTCCGAAGCGTCCTAAGAGCCTCAAACGATCGAAGGAATGTACGCCAGAGCTCACTGCGGACAGCAAGTCATCTGGAACGTAGCAACGACCGAATTTTAGTGCAACGTCTTCAATGGTGTTAAGAGCGGGTCCAACGGCAGCACAAATTTGTGTCACGGTGGCTAATTGCTGGTTGAGTCGATTGGTCTCATCATCACTACCAAACCTGATACAGGACAGGGAATCGGAGGTCTGTGCAGGGCGGTAGGTGATAGTGACAGTGTCTGAGAACGACACCGATACCGCCCGGAAATCGAGGTCCTGGATCGTAGAGAGGAACTCGGATATATGTTGAATGGCCAGCATGGGCTGAGAGAAAAACGCAACGTCGAAAGATTGGAGAAGCGGGGTGCTGATGAGAGCCAACATTTTCTCGAGATAGGCACTATCGCCTCCGAATGCGAGCTCCCTGAGGTTGGAGAGTACGGTGCAGGTGATCTGGGTATCCCAAAATTCCCTCTCTGTGTCAGCGAGACAGAAAGAGGCGAAGAAGCGGATGGACAGCTTCTCCAGCCGAGGCATGCTTGAGATGCATTCTACCAATTCGTCAGGAGATAAGTAGCTGAAGTCTTCGATTTGTTCAATGCGGGGAGAGACGAGGGTTGTGGCGGCACTGGTGAGTAATGAGGGTACCTCAAAAATGCTGACATTGTTAAGGTGGAGGGTACGGAGATGAGGGGCTGCGAAGTTCTCAGGGAAAGGAAGGAACTGGCGATCTGGAGACTCGAACAGGCCGACCAGGAGGGAGAAGGTCTCCAGTGCGGAAAAGGTTTTACCCAATGCCATGAGCAGCTCCCGATCAATCGCCCAGGTGTCGATGGAAATATAAACCACACGGTCAGGGTACTGAAGTGCATGAGTTATATTGTTGGAGGGTTGAGTGATATCGTGGTATATGCGTTCGATGTGGACGATGAGAGGCAGAGGTGGAGAATGCTGGAGCATCTCTGCTGTTGGAGTTTTGGGGTCGCAGAGGAGACATAGCTTCAAGCGGGACGCTGATTCGAGCAAAAGATATCGCCATTTTCTGCAAACACGAAGTAGCTGGTACCATCGACGTCTGTGATTCCATTCGTATTCACCGCCCAGTCGAAGGAAATAGAATATTTCCAGGAGCAGTTCATCGGGGAGATGGCGGATGGAGATGCGTGGTAAATTTTGTCCTCTTTTTTTTTCAAATGGCCGATGAATTAACACGAGAGAGGGATGATAAAACGTACCGTCCACTCTGAGGGCTATCTGTCGGTCGGGCAGAGACATCTCAGTCAGTCGGTGTCTGAAGCAAGAAAAGTTTGAGGATTGAGCACGTGATTATTCAGTAAATATGCTCATTCATTCGGATTGCCAACACTGCAGCCACCCACTGTCATGGTGTGTCAGGGCCCATCCAGACCATCCAGACTCCCTCAGGCCGTCTGCTGACCGATCGCAGGGCCGCGCTCAACCTCTTCGACGTACGTTTCCCTCCTATTTCGAGTCTTGTCTCTTTCCGCGACTCGTACTCGCTGCCCGCAACAGTGGATGTTGCAATCTCAGGGAATTCCCAGACACAGCCCTCCCCCCATCCATGCCTGGCGCCGAGTTCACCTGGACCGTTTCTGCTGCGTCGCCCTGGAACCCATATAGCCTGAAGATTTGGTGCGTGTTCTGGAGAGGCGCGTGCAGTGAGTACATCGCCGCGAGGCCCATTGTGTTGCCTTTATCAGATACCCTTTCATTTCACCAGGGAGCTGGATCCGTCGCAAAAGAAAGGAGCATGAGTGAGTGAGTAAGATTTCCAGACACGCAATCGTGGTGATATGCACAGGGTTATTCACAACCTACTCGATGAGCCACGAAGTACTCGTAGGACCCATGCCCTGGCCATATTACCGTCCATTTGTTAACTATACCCCCCTGTTTGTCCACGTGCAAATGGCCCCCCATTTTGACTGCTGCAGGAACGGGGGTTGACATAACCTCCATCCAAGTGGGAAAGGGTGGGATTTGGCCTGCAATGCGCTTAGGTTGCGGTGGTGATGCACAAGTACTGTATCTTAAAGTGAGAACGCCGTGAACCCTCGAACCATCCACAAATAGTGCTCTCAGCGCACGTGTGATCCCTTGTCCATCGCTTTCCAAGCTCCGAGTCGACGTTCCGTACACCGTAGGCAGCACAGCTTGTGCGCCACCCCGGGTCACGGTCGGCCTACCGTCGCCACCTCAGGCAGCCGCTGCCGCAGTGCCCATCTTCATCTATCTTCGGTTTTGTCGTCAACACCACACACTCATTATAAAGGGTATAACACGATCTATGACAACCGCTTTAGTTTACCTGCCACTGCTCCCGTCATTGTCGTTCTCATGGTATTCCCTCTGAATATCTCCATATCCTATGCATACCGGTCCGGGCACAATGCAGTGTCCGCCGTCTGTGTCCCTACTGGTAACCGCCATTTTTGTCCTTACTGTCGTGGGGGCTGTTGCTGTGAAAGATGCCCATGCTGGCAGTGAATCACGTGGGGGATGGTGCATAATGCATGATGACCCGCAGACGGGCGACTTTCACCAAGTTTGTGGCAAGAAAGGCTGGCTGACTCTCTATCTGAGGCGCTTCTGTCTCTCTCACACTGTTTACCAGATGTGTTGTGGGTAGGGTACGCCCGTCATTGGATTTGCCAGTGGCGAGACCGAGAAGGTAGGTGTCGTGCCACTCGTTGGCGAAAGCTCGGGACATCTCTCAGCCGGCTGATCACCAATTTCTACTGTAGATCTACATCACGGCGGCAATCCCGCTTCACCTGTCACTGCTACCGCCCTCCGCCCCGGGGTCGTCGCTCGCGCTAAGTGATGGTGACTTTTCCCCGTCCTCCTCATCGTCCTCATCATCATGCACAACCTCGCCATGTAGCGTACGCCCTCCAAATACATAAACATCGTCCTGGTCCTCGTTGCCTCGATCGAGTCGTCATCAGAAATTTTGCCGGTCTCAAACGGGGTGACTAGAATTATGGTACAACCCTGCATCGCTAGACTACAGTAGGTGCAATCGGCACGTTTTGATCAGATATAAGCTATCGTCCTTATGGTATGAGGTCCTAGAAGCTGTGTAACAAAATGTGGCATAACATTAAGTCAGGGAAGGAAGTTGGAAGAGGTGTCTGGAAGGTATATTTCGGCAGTATTCTCAGTAGTGTGATCTTAATTTCAAGACCAATCATCGATAAATGAGAAATCAAATCCACCGATATAATGCATAGCGCTATCATGTCGTTCATATAAAGCATCGAAAGGCCCGAAAGTAAAGGTCCGAGGCGGAGGGCTGCGTCATTTAATGACTTGGAAATTTATGGCCCGGCCTGCGAGAGAGCGAGCATGAATAAGTGACGCAAACGGATTATGTATCAGATCGATCCTGGACACGACAACCAGCTCGGATAGCATCGGCAGCAACTCTTCTGCTTCTGTCCCATTATCCGGATTCAGGATTTTCGAAAGATCCGGGACGAGGGCAACGTCTGTCCGAAGCGTCTTAAGAGCCCCAAATGATCGAAGGAATGTACGCCAGAGCTCACTGCGGACAGCAAAGTTATCTGGAACGTAGCAACGATCGAATTTGAGTGCGACGTCCTCCACGGCGTTAAGAGCGGGTCCAAGGGCAGCACAAATCTGCGTCACGGTGGCTAATTGCTGGTTGTGTCGATTGGTCTCATTATCAACATCAGACATGACACAGGACAGGGAATCGGAGGTCTGCGTGGGGCGGTAAGTGATAGTGACAGTGTCTGAGAACGACACCGTTACCGCCCGGAAATCAAGGTTTTGGATCGTAGAGAGGAACTCGGATATATGTTGAACGACCAGGGTGGGCTGAGAGAAAAACGCAACGTCGAAAGATTGGAGAAGAGGGGTGCTAATGAGGGCCAACATTTTCTCGAGATAGGCACTATCGCCTCCGAATGCGAACTCCCTGAGGTTGGAGAGCACGATGCGGGTGATCTGGGTATCCCAAAATTCCCTCTCTGTGTCAGGGAGACGGAATTCGACTTGGAAGCGGATGGATAGCTTCTCCAGCCGAGGCATGCTTGAGATGCGTTCTGTCAATTCGTTAGGGGGTAAGTAGCTGTAGTCTTCGATTGTTCGAGGTGGAGAGAGACGAGGCTTGTGACGAATCTGGGGAATATTGATGGTATCTCCAAAATGACATTGTCTTTAATGACAACATTTTTGAGGTAGAGGGTACGGAGATGAGGGGCTACAAAGTTCTCAGGGAAAGAAAGCGGGTATTCTGGGCAGTTGAACAGGCCGATCACGACGGAGAAGGTCTCCAGTGCGGGAAAGGTTTTGTCCAGTGCCATGAACAGTTGCGAATCAATATCCATGGTGTCGATGGAAATAGAAACCACACGGTCAAGGTACTGAAGTGCATGAGCTATATTGTTGGATTGAGTGATATCGTGGAATATGTTGACAATGTGGACGATGAGAGGCAGAGGTGGAGAATGCTGGAGCATCTCTGCTGTTGGTGTTCCGGGGTCGCAGAGGAGACATAGTTTCAAGCGGGATGCCGATTCGAGTACAAGATATCGCCATTTTCTGCAAACACGAAGTAGCCGGTACCATCGACGTTTATGATTCCATCCATATTTATCACTCAGTCGAAGGCATTCGAATATTTCCAGGAGTATTTCACTGGGGAGATGGTGGATGGAAATGCGTGGTAACTCTTGTCCTTTATTTTTTCCAAATGGTCGACGGATTATCACAAAACAGAGGGATGAAAAAAACATACCGTCAGGTCCGAGGACTATCTGTCCCTCGGGCAGAGACATCTCGGTTCTCGGGGTCTGGAAGAAAAAAAAAGTTGAGACTGAGCACGTGATCATTCAGTTGGAAAACATAACCTGATTTTGTTTTCACACGGCCCGGAATGTCGCCGGATCGATCATCCTAAGCTTTATTAATTGTACCAATTCATCAATGAAGGGACCTACAGCCATGTAGGCATCTCTCATCTCTAACCACGGCCAATTGTGTTGCCTCTGTCAGATACGCTTTCATTTGACCAGGGAGGCGATCGCGAAAGAAAGAGCATGAGTAATGAGTGAGACTTCCAGACACGCAACGGTGGAGATATGCACAGGGCTATTCATAACCTACTCGATGAACCCTGCGGGCCCTGATAATATTACCGTTCATTTGTTGACTTCTTCTACGCCCCCTGTTCCGTCGTCCACGTGCGAATGGATCCCCGTCTTGGCTACCGCGGGAACTGGGTTGGACAGAACCGCCATCCGAGTGGAACAGGGACCGTTGAAAGAGTTTGACCTTTTATCCTCTATGTACTTCGTTCCATATCTTCCATATCCTGGGACCATAGTAGACTGTACCCTGACACGGAATGAACTCAGAATGATTGAGATTTTCGAATTCCGGCCTCACACAACGCGTATAATATGGATTCCAATGGGTGTTATGTGGACGCGATCTGTCAATACAACGCGGTGAGTAGGGATAGGCCAGTCAAACTGAAGGACTGACTCACTGTCACCATCTGTCGGTAGGACTCGTTGTTTTAATGTGATGTTGTAGCAGAGTACATGGCAGAGGCAGTTCATCCACGCCAGTGTGCATGCACCAACGTAAACTTCTAAAAAAAATTCTATCGGAATCATCCATGGAGGGGTTACATACACATGCTTTATCAGCTGCAAAAAGAAAAAAGAAAAAGAAAGAAAATATGTGCAGGACGGACAAAAAAGAAAAGAAAAAAAAAATTGAAAAAAAAAAGGGAGGGAAGGATGACGGTTACCCCTTCTTCCTTCTCTCAGATGTGAGTACGTAGCGGTAGTGGTGCTGATGGTGGTGGTGGTAGCAACGGCAGCATGGCAAGAGTGGTGGTAGAACAAATAGTGGTAGAACAAACCGAACAGTGAGGAGTGGGAAAGTATGGAAGTATGAAAACGGAAAAAGAAATGTCAAACGAAAAAGAGAAAAGAGAGGAAAATGGGGCCATAGATTCGTGCCACAGCGACGATCGCACCTTGTGTCAGCCACCAGCGCCTCCAGGATCGTCACTCTCGCTAAGTGGCGGCGGCTCATCGTCGTCCTCATCCTCTTCGTCGTCGTCGACATCGTGCACGGCCCACGACAACTGTCTCCGACGCACTTCAATCTGTTGCTCGCCGCTCCCACCATCTTCGTCGTCATCGTCTTCATCATCTTCATCATCCTCACCAGCCTCAAACACCTCCTTCCCCCTGTCCGCACTCGCACTGTGCGGGGCACTGCCTCCATATTCCCAATCGTCATCACCCACACCACCATACGAGCAATCACCATGGAAGGCACCGTGCGCGGTGGAGTTGGGCATGATGACGCGCGGACGGGCGACTTCCTCCGAGTTGCGGGCAAAAAAGCTATCCGAGTCGGCGTCCGACGCATTATCGTCGTCACCCTCACCCTCGCCCACGCCCACGCCCACGCCCACGCCCGCGCCCACGCCCACGCCCGATCCGCCCTCCTCAGAGCTAAGCGAAGACGAAAGTTGCATGAGCGAACGCGGTGCGTGCCACCTGCTGCTGCCGCCCACAACCACGGGCGAGCTGCTGGCGGAAGCGGAGCCCGCGCCAAAGCCTGACGACCCGTGGGACCCACGTGATATCGATCCGAGCGCCAAAGGCGGGACATGCGGGCCGCGGCACACGCGGTCCGCCGCCATTCTACTACCGTATGGCGGGGCAAGGCCCGCGACGGCTGAGAGCGCGCCTGCGCTGCCGCTCGGCGTAGGTGGTAGTGGGCCCGTGGCGAAGCCTCCTGCGCCGACGACAAAGACGTCCGGGTCGAGCGGTTCGTCGTGATCGCCTGCGCCCGAGTGCATACTCGCGACTTCTTGTGCGCGCACGAGGCGGCCGTAGTCACCGACGTCGCCCCAGCTCGAGGCGCGCATCGCTGGCGGGGTATCTCCCGTGACGAGCGTTGGTGAGACCGCAGATATGCTCGGTGGAAGTGTCATGCGGGATGGCTCGCGACTTGACATGGGAGGTGTCACGGGCACTGAGGCAGTTGCGGAGCCAGAGGCTGGGCTGGAGGGCTGTGCGTCGCCGCGGCGCCAGCGTAGCGAGGAGAGGGAGAAGCGGCTGCGGGGCCGGGGATCATCGGTCGTAGGGCTCAAAGAATGCACGGAGGATACCAGCCGTTCGGAAGAAGTGAGAAGCGAGGCCGAGCCGGGTCGTCTCTCGAGGTTTTTGTTCGCCTGCCCGCCACTGGAGGAAGCAAGTGTGCGCGCATCGGATGACTTTGACCGGGGAGGAGTCGATACGTCAGCCACGGAGCGCGATTGATGGCGGGAGCCGGACGCTATTGGCGGGTGCGTTTCGCCTCGTGTATGATGCGTTTTCTCGCTTGGCTTGCTCGAGGACTGGGTCGGACGGGAGCTGGATGTCCGGGCCTGCCGGGACGGTTCCTTCTTGCTGTTGTGCCGACTCAACCTGACCGAGGGTAGGGACCGCACGCCAACGTCGTCCGAGTCAGAGTGGCCACCATCTACCGAGCGGAAGGAGCGCTGGGGACGGATGCGCAAGAAGGACGTAAGACGGTTGGTGAGTCGCTGACGCCAGCGGAAGCGGAGCGGCGAGACAGCGTCAGAGATGGCGTCTTCTGTGATGCGAGTGACGACCCTCTCTTTGCTGTCCGGGAGGGTCTCTCTCACCCAACGTTCGCGGTCTGGAATATCGCGGAGAAACCATCGGTGACGCTGAAAATAGTAAGATTAAGTTCAAGGGTCGTGATAAGTGAGAAAAAAGTCATAAGGGGTTATTACTTACCTTGACCTCGTCGAGTGTGATCCGCTTATTCACATCCTTCTCGAGTAAGCGCTGGAGCAACCTGATAATCTCGGCACCTTCGCAGCACGGCCTGTCATTCGGACAATTGTGGTGTCGTCCCTCTGTGGGAATGCGATCCAAGCCCATGAATGGTTCCACGTCCCAATCCTGCGTGCAAATGACGCCGTATAATGCAAATTCGTGGTTGCTCTCCACCCGAAAGGGGGTCCTGCCAAACAATAGACAGTAGAGTGTCACCCCAAATGCCCAAACGTCGATCGCTTTTGTGATGGGTGGACGATGAGGCGCCGGCGCCTGAAGCGTCACCGCGGAATTGGTGTCTCCTGCCGCGAGGACGTCCGAGGAGGAAGGTGGAAGAGGGGGAGGGGGAGGTATCTCGGTCCCAAAGTCGTAGACGACCTCTGGCGCGAGGAAGGACGGCGTTCCGGCCGTCTTGCAGAGTTCCGAGTCGTCGAAAAGATGTTGGAGATCGGCGTCCGGGTCGGTCATCGCCGCTCCACTTTCTGATTTATTTCTGCCTGATCCAGCCAGCCGTTGCGCCGCCGATATGTGAGCGACTCCAAAATCGGTTATCTTGACGGTGCGACGGTCGGACGTCCACATGAGGTTAGCGGGTTTGATATCGCGGTGAATGATGCCCTGAAAGTGGACTAATGCCACAAAGATTAGAGAACTTCGCAACGGACTAATGGTATGGAGGGGGGGAGAAGAGGGGGGAGCCACGAACGATACTCTAGGCCGAGGATGACGTCTCTACAGATTCGCCTCGACTGGTCTACCCGAAGCACTGGGTTGCTATCTGAATCACGCCACTTGATTTCGCCACCGCCGAGGAACTCCATCACTATGATAGTGTCAGCAACCGGGAAGCAAGCATCAGCCAGTAGATAAGCATAGTCCCAACGCATTATCTACGCTCTGGGCGCAAAAGCCGAGCACATAGAGACGATGGGCAAAGGGGGGAGGGGGGGACTGACCCATGTAGACCTTTTGATACAACTTGTCATCTATGACTTCTAGCAAGCGCACGACGTGAGGATGGCGACAGAGCTTCATGACGGCGATCTCTTTTCTGATTTTGTACTCTTGGCTGCCGAGGTTGTCGGTGACGGGCAGGTGCGGCCCCGAGCGCGGGATGCGCTTCCGCTTGAGCTGGTTGAGGCGGTCGGCGCGAGGATTGTGGCGCGACACGACCTTGATAGCCTACATGCGAGTGGAAAGGCGATATTGAGGAAGGGGGGAGAGGGGAGAATTGCGGTGAGAGAGATAAAAAGGAAAGAACAGGGGACAAAGAAGATTATGTGACGCACGACTTCGACGCTATCCTGCGCGAGATCCCAGCATTTGTATACGGTGCCGTGCTGGCCCTTGCCCACGGAGGACCCGCGGAGGTAATGATTTAGGATGAGGCCGCCACCTTCGCTATTGCGATCGACACCGTCCGCACGGCCCTGGCGGACTGTGTGCGTGATGCGCACGTCTGCGGAGGGGTCGAACGGCGGCTGGCTCATGATGTTTAGATCGGGCGGGTCCATCGTATCTGGGACATGAAAAGACGAAGAACGGGGTGAGGGCGGGGCCGTCGGGGGTAAGGGTAGATGTGGGAGTAGGGGCGAGGAGGCAGAGGGAGGAGTGGGAGCGGGAGTGGCAGTGTGCGGCGGTCGGAAGCTGGGAGCGGGTTTGAAATTGAGCCAGGGCTATTTTGAGGTGGCAACAAATTTATGTGGAGAGCGTCCAAGACCGCAAGAAGAAGCGGGAGAGAGAAAAAAAAGGGAGAGAGAGGGAGAAGGAGAAAATATAGGCGAACGCAAAGGCAAAGTTAAAAAGAGGCGTCGAATCCAAATTACGGCAACGCTCGTTAATCGCTCATTCTTCATCATCATCAACGTCCCCATCTGAATACATTCATATCTCACAACAACTACAATACAGGAACAAAATCAACGGGGGCATTTGCAACGATCCTCTTCCTTGATTCCACTCATAACCTGTTCATACAGTACGTCAACCTTTCCAATCGGAAAAAGAGAGAACAAAACAAGGTGATTGGGTTCTCCTGCCTCCCCCTTAATTGACAACCTTGTCGATGAGGGTGACAACTGGGTGACATAAACGACCTGGACACGACTCGCGCAAAAAATCGAGGGTTACGAACGAACCCAAACCCGCGATCGGACGTTAGGCGCGTAAAGCCGTCCCACCCAGGCCCAGAAAGCAAGTTTTCACACACACCCTCGCCCCTCCCTTCAAAAAAAATAAAAGTCGGGTCAACTCACCGATTCGACGTGGTTCCCACATCCCTGCGAGTTTAGCTTAATATCGAGCGAATCACGAAATCAAGGAACGTCTTACCGCCCAGGTCGTCTTGCCACACTTATCACATTTGACCGGGTAACACATATCAATCGGAATCTCTCGAACGACGTTACACATTGGATCTTGAAGAGAGGGGTGTGAGTGGTTGGTTGCGAAAGATCTTGCACAATTTGAAAATCAATATAAATGCGAGTGTGAAGGGACGTACAGAGCTGTCGCAACGATCAAACGTCTTTCGATCGTCACAGAACAGAACAGAACCAAGTCAAGGCGATCCAGGTCGAAGAGCCCTCCCCCCGTTTTATCCAAAGCCGAAATGTCCGCAGATTGGCGCTCGGCTGACCCATTAAATTCAATACACTATCTACCAATGCCAGTCCCATGATTACGCCAAAAATGGCTCCCCTATGGTGCCTCTATCGTACTAAAGATATCACACCACCGATAGCCTGTGAACCCGAGCAACTTCCCTCCCTCGCGGTAGAGGTGTTCTCTACTTGGTGCCCCCCCTGAGAGAAGCAAGTCAACCCCCTGCTGCGCTTCTTCCTTTTCCATACAACGCTGTCCGCCATTTTACGTGAAATGGCTCGCCCTCCCACGACTCACAAACTAGACCAGTACCCCAAAACTCCCAATATGTCTCAACCAGCCCGACACAACGGCACCACTTTCTCTCTCTCCTGGTGTCCTTTATCTATGGACTTCCTGGGCGTATCAGGCCAGTGGCGACAAAACCAGCTTCGCCAACGTTTCAGGGTAGCAGTGGCGAGCGCTCTGATTGCGAGTCGACTCTTCGGTCGTGGCTGTTAACGCCGCCAACTATCTCCTCCTCATGTAGCATTTGTTTCGCGACAAGGATCCATGCGCGTCGCATGAACCGAGGAATTGCCCAGAGAGTACTGATCATGGCCCGGACAGTGACATCGCTGACACGGCGGAGCGTGTGAGAGCTCATAAAGATACGGTCGCCGCGGATGCGATGGTCCGAGTCAATGCATTCGTACAACGTAAACAGCGTCGCGGCGATGCACGCGAGCGCGCTCGATGCGGATATCATGAACATGATGATCATCTGCAGCCGCGCGGCCTGTTGCACGTCAGCGCCACCCAGGATAGCACCTGTCATCATGCCCGGGATCGCGATAATCCCTATCACGCTGCATTTGAGGACATAATGAGCAGGGAAAGTGATACGCGCGCGTGCGAACGGTGCCTGCGTACCTCATTGCGTTGATGGTAGGCATCATGGCAAGCCGAATAGCTTCAACCGCGAGCGGACGACAGGCTTCGAAGCGTGATGCGCCAAACGCGAGTAACGTCTCTGTCTTGTCGCGGTTTTCACTGCAAAAGCCGCATACGATTGGCGCGCGTTCCGCGAGGTGGAAACATAGTAAGAGGGGACAAACTTACTCGAGCTCTTTCAGAATAAAGCTCTGCGCTACGATAACGGCCGCGATCGCGTTCCCGCACAGCATACCCATCACGGGGACTGACAGTGCACAGGTCAGAATTGGTCGGATAACGTCATTCACGAGAGAAAATGTATCGATACTGACTGAATTGTTCCGGAGTCCAAAAGGGTGAAACGCGCATCGCATATTGCACTCCCATGATAGCGACCGGGATAGTCGAGGCCAACATCGCAAAGAGTACGGTAGAAAACTACGTAGTCAACGAAGGGGAATATTCGTAAACCATGCCTCTCAACACTGCACCGAGATGAGTTACACGCACCATATTCTGACATCTCCTCCTGGCCTTGACCACAACTGTTCCGGTCAGTAGCGTGAGTAAGCCAGAGAACCATACGGAGTTTAGATGGCCCACCGGTCTCGAGCGTGCCAAGCGTGTTCAGAAGGACTGCAAATCGGCTTAAGGGTCAGGGCATCGCCACTACACGTAAAAAAATGCCTCCCTCCCACGGGCGAGGGGAGGAACGTACCTGCTATCCCCGCAATGCTCCACCAGTTCTTGGTGGCGAACACGTGCTGCAAGATAGTCGCCACCACGGTGAGCTGCACGATGCAGCGCATGGCGGAGATCACGAGCGAAGAACCGATACGGAGGTGAAGCGCCTGCGAGACCACCGCGCCGAGCGCAATAAAGGTGAGGCCGATGCCGACGTGTGACCATTCGAGGGTCGGCAGTGGGGTATCTGGTAACGGGTCCATTGGATTCGTAATACTGTTTTTTCTTTTCTTCCGTTGGGAATGAGTGGGAGAAAAAGAGGGAGGGGTGAGGGTTCTGAGGAAGCGAAAGGAAGCGTCCAAGGAATGGTGTAATTCGGGACTCCTTGTCGTCTACGGAGGACAGGCACGTCGAGATAGGAGGGATCAGCAATGTGTGTGAAAAGAAGGACAGGATGGGTTGTAGCAGCGCCTGGACCTGGACCCCCCAGAATCTGACTAGCAAACTCGCTGATCAGAGAAAGAAATGACAGGACCGTCATAGTGGACAGCGAAAGTGGTGGGTATAAATTTTCCTCAACCATCCGGCAAATTTGATGAATCACGAATGGTATGGATGCCAGCGCCATTGGCAAAATAGAAAAAGGGGTGGATAAATATATAGATGAGTCGTACCACCTGATCCTTCAACCTATTTTAAATCTTCGGTGACGCGAGGTCGTCAAGCGCCCGGAGAATGGAGGGGTTGTGAGGATGAGAGGAAGTGGAAAGGGCGACATTTGGAAACCGGGTAGAACACATATCATACAGTTACCCGCAAGCGTCATTTGTGGCTTAAACGCGTGACTGCATGCGTACAGGTATTCGGGACGAGTCATGTCATGATTGATCGATTGATCCCCGACCTGCACAGCATCGACGAGGTAAAATTTCATGGGGTCGGCCGCGAGCTTCGGTCGCCGATTCGCTGGTACCACTCCACTAATGATAATTTGTCCCGGGTGGGAAAATATGCGTTAACCTTGTGGTCAGCTGAACAATGCTCCTTCAACACAACACACATAAGAAGGCAAAAGGCTACGAGAACATCCCGCCTAACCTCCGAGAGCCCATCCGTTTTCTCGGGGCATACTTTTACTGAATTTGGGACGGGACATCATGGTCGCATTATCTACTACTCGCACCGGATGAATGCCGGGAACGAACGTAATGCTTCCGATCTCTTTTGTGAATCAGGCGGAGATACGTGGTGGTAGTACAGTATCGTACGTTTAACTTTCAAAACTGACATTTCTCTTGAACGAGCTTTCCCTGAGATGGTCTGGCATGCCCCACTGATACCATGTGTCGCAGAAACGCCAACCTAACGCCAGCGTAATGTGATGGGGACGCCGCAGTGATTCACGCGTTGACCACGTGCCATACGTCACAACGTCAACATTGATGCGTTTGGCAGATGCGACTATACTGTAACTGTAATGGTGTTGTAAGGTGCATCTATGTCATGTCCCCCACCTCGGGTTTGACCAAGGGAAAAGCAGCGAAGTACTGATGGCCACCTGAGTTTTCGTTTTTCGTTTTCGTTTTCGCACAGAAGTGGGGACGTTCTCGCCATTTTCGCCAATTGAACGTCGAGCTCCGCGAGGACGGCGCTCCCATCGTTGCCTAGCTGACTGCGGAGATCAAAAAAGTCTGGGCCACGGTTTAGCAACGAGGCAGATACGGGATCAGATTTCAGTGGTGTGGAAGTCACTCTCGGTCGGATATAGTACTCCCCCTCACCGCAGTTCCCTCGTTCCGTTCCGCACTCCACAGACAGTTAGGGGTCATCATAAGTTATTCATTCCAGTTGATAGTACCTGAGTTGAACGTTGAACTTTTGTCCAAGACCGTTGATCAGTCATCTCCTACCCACGATAATCCACGAACCACGCTAACTTGCACGAGGTTTCGGGGTTGTTGGGTTGTTCCGAGTCATACTCCGTGTTTCGCCATACCGTGACAGTCCAGCAATTCAATCTTTCTCGCAGTTCCCATTCACAGCAAGCTCTCTGGGAAAAATGGGAATCAGTCCGATGGGATGGGAGATAGGATAAAAAACCCCTATTTCCTCGGAACTTGATTCTACGCCCTGTTCGTTCGAGGGGAAAGACGTTCGGAATGTTCTGTATTCTGTGAATCCTGTGATACATTATCAGACAAACATACCCTCCCCAAGTTGTAGTACCCTTGATAGTTCGCCTGCCCGCCAACAGACGGCTAACTCTCGCATCCAAGAAACAAAGATGTGGATTGTACAATAAGACCGAAGTTCCGTTGGCATCGGCAAATTTCCCTCGGGGAAGATTGACGCCAAGCGGCGCCTGTCATCTTCCCCTTTTTTCCTTCCATTGTTCGGAGCCACTTGGACTCAGTCCAGGGGAGAGGCCGCCCAACAACGAGTGAGGGTTGTGACAAGCAGAAGTGGTGTTAGGCTTGCCCAGGGCGCAGCCAACTGACCTCATGATCCACGAACCGAGTCACAGCCGCATTGTGTTGCAATCGATGGCAAGGAGCCAATCGGATAGGTGGATTCTAGGCGCGTGTTGGCCGCGAGGTTAGCAGCACGGTCGGTGCGTGGCAGTGCCCTGCCGCCTCGGCCTCGCTTCCGAACCCCCTGGAAGATTCCCGTGCCCGTACAAAAACCCTCCGATGGGCACTCTCATTTTTTTTCTAAACACGACCCCCCGCCACACTAGAGCTCCATCCATTCCACACTGCTCCAAACCACTATATATTTGTCGCGTAACGCTATTGCTCCACACAAACATCATGTCTCAGGTGGGCGGTGTCTCTGTCTTTTGTGAACGCTCGGAGCTGACCTCTCGGCATATGTTGTAGATCGATATTGAACTTGCAGCACTGCTCAACGCACTGACCTTCGACACTCCGATTTCTGTGCGTCGATAATTAACCACACTCGCTCCAAATCTGATTCAAACCACTTTACAGCACACCAGTGGCGTCCCACTCACGTCGTCTGTTGTTCAGATGATGGACGACGACAGAGGGTACCAAGTACGTTCGACCACAATCAACCTGTTTCCTCGGGGCCTTCTGACCCATCACAGTCAGATTCCACGGACGTTTCGAGCTCGTCACGATCGCCTGCGCAGGCGCGGCCATCCTCACCCTCGTCATCACCCTGTCCGTGCGCGATCCTACAAGCTTTCGCGTGCTACCACGGTTACGGCAACGCGTCGCAGTCGCCAGCCGTCATCGGGGATGCCGAGCTATCGCAGCTCGTATTCATGCATCGCGAAGCGTTCTTGGCGTCCCCCTCGGCGCATGCCGGATGTTCTACCAGCTTCAAGGGTCTCGCGACTATCTTGGAGAAGCGAGTACAGCTCCCGGATGCGGGCGTAGGCATGGATGTGGTGGGCATGCTCCGCACCGAGGCCTGGTTGTTGTCGGGCTGGAGCTCTTAAAGAGTCGCATGTGAGAGGCGAGTGGACAGTCTGCACAAAGGGTATTATTATCGCGCCTCAGTATTGTATTATAGCCACTAAATAAAGTAATTTGATGCTATGTCTCATAGAGTCGGACAACGTTCGGCTGTGGGAATTTATGTGGAGGGTACCATAGAGACCATCTAGGTACGTTCCGGGTGAATCGAATCTCCATGTCTCGTTTCACCGAGCTTATCTTCACGGATGAATTCATTGGTCGGTGCAGCGACCCTTGTGCTCTGTACCCAATTTTTACCAGTGCCACCTCCAGATTTATGTTGCAGAAAAAAAGTCCCAAAGATAACAATATGAAAGGAACCTGATAGTACCCCACTCAGAGGGAGAAATATGTTCGTCACACGTCCGCGCAGAGTGGTGAGTTGCACAGTTGTAGACGAAGGAGAAAGACGCGTTGAACGAACTAGTAGGCATTTGGGGGTCTGGCCCTGTTACTAGTGGATACGTTGACTGCCACGGTACTGAGGGTAGCACCGTAGCACAGGGATGGGGAGGATAACAAGAAGATTCAAGATGAAGTACAGGCTTTGTGTCGCAGGGAACGAGACGTTGATATCTTTCCACTCGGTGGTATTGTACCTACTGTACAAATGGTAAGGAGTCGCAGCGAGGAAGCAGGACGCGGGAGCAGGGGCTTATTCTATGCAGGAGGACACAAAGAGATGAAAAATAACGCAAGTAGAGCCCGAGGGGGTCATGCATAGTAAATATTGGAGTGAAGCCGAAAATAGTGTGACTGGTGGCACAGAGGCGCCGAATGCGGAGCGCCGGAAACACGCACGTGATACGACTTTGCCAGTGGGTTCAAGCGGCCTTGGCCTGACCATCGTTACCGATCCTTACTTCCTGTACGATGGGTCTGACACTGTTTACGGAGGACAGGCTGGGCAGAGCATGTGGCCGGCGCTTATGACTTGGGTCACCATATACATGTTTATACTTGCGATGGATCGGGAATTGAATCAGCGGAATCGAATCTATTACACTGATTTTAGCTCAAGTCGCCTTGAGAGTCCAGTGGGTGATCGAGAGGTTCTTTATCAGTCGTCACTACAAGCAACGAGGCTTCCGATGGGGCCCATTACGGTTACCAATTAAGATGAAGATGAAGACCAGAGGATAAACGATAGGGCCGCGTGTTTCCGCACCGATGGTCAGCATCAAGGCAAGGCGGGGTGCAGTGCTTCAACTACGATAGGAAGGCATGCTCCAGGAATCAGGAGGCAACGTACTGGAATGCGTCGCTATGTGGTCACGGATGTTGCTTCAGACACCGGGGTTGTTGATTCGCAATTTTGCCCTCGGCGGGGGGGAGGATGGGACAATCAGATTATGCACCCGGGCCTTTTCAATATCACGATCATGGCATAGAGCCTAGTGACGCTGTGATGAATCATGACCACGACTCCGTTCCTGCACAGGCTACACAGCAAAACCCATCGCATGATGGGAGCAAGCACGCGCTGCACGGCGCCAGGAAAACCATTCAGCACATCAGAAGGCAAAAGGGGGCTATGCAAGAATTGAGTGGCACTCCATAGACCAGAATTCACGTTGGGCGCCTTCTCACACCCCGACGACTCGAATCCACATCGACGAACCAACGCTGGGCAAGGATGAGTTGTGAACCGCGCACAATCTAATCACGTTTGCTATAAATAAAATATGACCAATCGGCTGATTCAGCACGCATGACGTCGGGGTTGGAGTGGATTGTGTGAGAACTTGAACCCTTTCCCTGTGCCATGTACGTACCGAGTCACCAATTGTGGAGTGTCGCTAACTGTAAAGATGGGATACGTGAACTGCGCCGCACGTACAGTGCTATGCCATCGGGTTCCTTCCTATGGTATGAACATAATATTTGCTCTCGAAGCGCCAGGACATTACAAATTTTCCAGTGGCTGATGCAACCGCGACGGTTCGGCTCGGCACACACTTGACGCAACCGACGGGCTCGTCTCCCGCGCAAGCCTGAGGCTGCGTAATTGTGCGTGTCCCTTGACGTTATTCAGTTCACACAATCCGGCAGCCTGCACAGCATTTTTTCTTCGACACACCCTTTTGGAGTTCCTGAGTCGGTGTATGGCATAGACTTTCGATAAAGCGGGCATTTTATCCTTTCTCCCATACACTCACTGTCAATCAATCGACGCCCTGACGTCCATGCAGTGCTGTTATGCATCAAAGGAACGGCTCTGGGGCTTGAGCTTCCGGATTTACAAATCGGCCATTCCCTCCACTTGATGTGTCAGTGTACCCACAGCATACTCAACGACCCCTATGTCATGGTTTCCATCTCGACCCAACTTCCCACTTACTCGGTGCGTGCACTGACGAGATTCATATCTGGCGTTTCTTGTTGATAAACATGTCGCTTTTGCGACATGCGATTTGATATCGTCAATAATTTTCTTTGAGATGCCTTTGATTAAGCATTCCGTCCGACACGTGATCGCGTGATCAAGAGTCAACTTGCGGGGTTCCATACCACCCCCACTTCGTCATCTTGCTAAGATCATTCGTACAGTATACTTCTCACAGGTCTCTAGATGATAGGTCGAGTTGCTCAGAGGTTGCCGCTCATGTCAAACCGACTTGTGCAAAGAATTCGTCACTATTATAAATCCGGGTCTGTAACTTACAAGGGAAACGAGGTGCATTAGACTCTTGTCCACAGGTGGGCACATTTCTGCCATGGTCCCGTTTCACTTTCCCCAGATAGCCGTCGCAATTTACCCTTGGACATCTAGTCGCTGATGGAGGTCTAGCCCATGCTTCACAGCTACGTTCGTCTCAAGTTTGAAGCTGTGTCTATAGGCTCAGCAGGCTGACACAATTACCGTACCTTCCGATGTGAATGATCATCATTACTTTGCAGCTCAAATCGTTCTTACTCCGCCCAAAGCAGACTGTCTGTGCCTCGTAGGTAGAGATTATGTGTTGCGCTTCCTTTCTGAACGCCACAGTATGGCTCTGAAGTGAACCTATCGCCCACACGGCCACCATTGAAGTACCTAATATCGCGAATCTATCCAACCCCAAAAGGCTGTGCCGAGCGCCTACCTGCAAAGGAAAGGCGCGCAAGTGTCAAATCAATCGGGTTCCTACTTTTCCTCGGGACGAAATTAGCGTGCAGTGCAGTCCCAATCTCAATCTTAGCGATGGAAAAGTGATCCAAATACTTGCCTTTTGGATATAAAACACGGTTCCGCCGCCGTTGCTTGGGGTGTTATGACGACGGGTATTATCTACCTTTCCTGGCTAAGAGAGGGGGACTATCTCCCGACCAGACAAGCTGTGCACTCGAAACACCTTGTCGGCTCTACCTCGGACCAACAGTGGTTGCTGCCTACTCATTGCGGTTCCCAATCTCCCTGTCTCTGCGCAACCCTTCTTGGCTTTAACTGCGCCGGATCACCGGAATTGCCACTGTCCGGGTCGCTGGGTACCTGTTGAACAGACCTGATACCGTTCAGGCTTCGCCGTCCTTCAAAATAATACCAAGGGTATAAAGTCTCGTTGCACTTCTGGTAGTCCGATACCTATCCTCCCAACATGCAGTCTCCATACGACACCACTGGCGGTTATTCGAATCAGCGTCGTCAGCAAACCTCGCCACCCTCCACTGGCGCCCCCAGCTATGTAGACCACAGTGGTCAGACCCTAGGCTACCATCCTGTCATACAGAGTGCCCAAGCACAAAGATCGACTTATGGGCATCCCCAGGACCCGCAACATCTACGTACGCCCACCGCCAGTCCTAACTATTCTCGACTGACTTTATTGCAAATATCTATAGTCGCTGGTGACTCCTCGGGCTTGCCTAACATTAACTCCCAGCAACAAGGGCAACTCCTGAATCCCCAATACCCTCAGTACAATGCTTCCGGTACCCATGGCATGGGGGCATCACTGAACCCTGGAATTCCAGCCCACTTCCAGAACTACCGCCCGATCGAACATGGACAGCCTATTGTCCCATCACAATATGGGGCACCCTTTGCCACTCCGCAGAACCCCTATCCGAACCCCGCGATGCAGACATGGGGTGGCCACGCTCAATATTTGGATCCCGCCACTGGCGTGGGCCCTTCGCCTGCCACGCCTGGGCCTCCTTCCCCACCCTCCTCGACGTCTTCCAACACCCTCGCGTGTGACATATGCCATGCTCCATTCACGCTTCCACAAAACTTGAAGCGCCATTATGAAAGCCAACACACGACGGTGGTGCATGTGTGCCACTACTGTCAGAAGCCCTTCACGCGAGTGGACTCGCTGAAACGACACATGGATAGGCCCTGTAGCAAGATGCCTCAATCTCCACCACCGGAGGGCGCCGCCTGATACTTGGGCGTTTGGATTTTTTGTTTCAATAGACCTCTGTTTTGCCATTCTCAGGTCAAGACATCCGCATTCTCGTTAGTTTCATATCTTATGGTCTCCCTAATACGCTGTAAATTCTCCTACATTAATGTCCCTCCTGCTGAAGTGTTTACGTTTCTCCTCGCTAGTTGAACTAATTTTGTAATGTTAAGCCAAGTATGCTCTGAATACTCTTGAGCTACGCGGTCCTCGTAGCATCCTGACTCCTGAGTTTGATCCGGTCAACATCTGAGATTCCTACAGTGGCCCAAATGTCGTTTATTGTGGGTAGCGTTTGGTTTGGAGCAGACAAAAACCGAGACCTATCCAGGATGTAATGGGAACACAAGCTAGATGACTCTTGGTTTGGCATGTGGTTTGACATAGTCGCCATGATCATGTGATACAATCAAGACAATCAGCGACTCGGAAGTTGACGCCCACATCCACCTGGGAATTATTAATTATTACCTCCGATGTAATATTCCGAACCCATCGGTTGTGAGCTTGTGGCGCGCCGCTCAGTGTTACTGTCCATCATTCCATGCGCTATCCTGGGACACCTTGTCACGGTTTGCGATCCAACGTAAACAATAATACAAGAAGGTGAACTTAAGCATAAATCCGGGTTTACCGCAGCGCAACGAGACTTGAGATCTTGGCCGCAAATGGATGACCCATTAGCACACATGGAATTCAGGCCGTCATTCTAGCTCTAGTGTGCTTTGGTCTTTCTCTTTGAGAAAGGCGTGCAACACGCGGACGGTAGTACCTATGTGGGGTGTTGTTGTGCGATCATCAAAGCTGTGCATCAATTGTCGGGCTTGGGCGCTCCAGTTAGGATTGAGGCCTTTGAGGACTCGGTCCCGAGAAGTCCAGTCAGGAACGCCGAACCGGGGAGTTATTGTCGTGCCTCATTACTGTAGCATAGCCCTTTAATGAAGCAATTGGTACTATCTCGCGTAGTTTCAGGCGATACATGTGGAATGAATGCCATCAGTCACCAGTAGTAGACCCATTGGTTGGCTCTGCACTACTACCGCCAGGAGAGACGCGTAACTTGTATCGTAGTTATACAATAGAAAATCACGCATAGTAGCCAAAGTCATCTATTCCGCCTTCTACCCGGGCCCTTTCCAAACGAAATCAGCATTTACATCCACCACAAGCCTGTACTATGGCTACCCCTTTCCCTCATGCATGAGTTCCACGCCATCCACCATCAAAGTATGACAAAGTACAAACAATAACTGACATCTGCACGCTAGAATACACAAAGCATCAATCCACACGGCCGAAAGGTATCAGGTTTCGGGGATTGCTTTATTCGGCGATGAGCCAAGTGTGCTTTGATGGCGAGTTGACGGGGCTGCCATTGTCGATCCTCGCACCTTCCGGTAGCAGACGCTTGATGCTATTCAAGCTTCAAGCCGAGAGTCCGAGGGTGTCCTGGACAGTGACAATGCTGGCACGGTAGAGTGAGTGAGGATCGGTATCAATGGGATGCTCGGAATTGAGGCACGCGTCCAGCACCGAATGCGTGGCGGTAATACAAGAGAGCAAATTCGACGTACCGATCATGAATTTGATGATCGCCTCCAGCCGCTCTGTCTGCTCTATATCCGAGCGATTTAGAATTGCACGTGTGACGTGTCATTCAGTTATCCCCGGAACCGCAATTGTGCTCATTGTGATGAGTGTGATTGCAAAATAGGCGGAGCAGTGGTAAGAACGCCACATATGTTTCTGTACCTCATATGCCAGTGGTTGATAGTTGGCATCAAGCCAAGACGCAACGCCTCAACTATGAGTGGATGATACACGTCAACGCACGATGAACTGGGCTTCAACGTTCAACGTTCAACATCCAGAGTCACCTGTGAATCCCCGGTACCCCCCCCATCAATATACATCCGATGCACATCATGTGGAGGCATCATTGAAACCGGGAATTTCTGCCATTTCAAAATTACTGTCCATCAGAACATACACGCCCTATTGTCCCATCGTAACCTTCCGTACCCTTTGTCACCCTGCAGAACTCGTATCCGGATCCAGCGATGTGGATGCCAGATGGTCTCCCTCAACGGACACCACCATAAGTCCCTCTTCACCTACTGTGCCTGCACTATGAATGCAACAGCTACTGAATCTCAGTAGGCAAAACACCTGAAATTCAGGGTTTTATCACTTGATACTAAGGTGTTTCCACACCATTCAGTACTTTGATCATGTTCTACTCTGACTTTTTTACATACTAACTACTGAAATTAAGGTGTTTCCACACTGTTCAGTATGTGAAACTACTGAGTTTCAGTAGCTCTCGAGTTTATAGTGCTGGGTATCACACTCCACCTTTGTCTTCTTCCTCACCCTACGCACGTAACGTATGTGGCGCCCACAATCGCAGGAGTCACTATGAAACCCAACACTCAATGATCCAATACGTATACAAGTACTGTCAGGAGAGTTTTTAGAGAGTGGACTCGTTGAACCGACACTTGGATCAGCCCTGTGATCATATGCCCCAATCTACCCAAGATGGCGCTTGACTGTCTGGACGGACGAGAATCTTCGTTGTGACTCTGAATACTTTAACCATCGCAATAAACATCTATGTCCGAGTCGGTTGTAGTTCCTAAATAGACTTCAGATGTCTTGTCTTCCGAGTCACTACATGTTATCGTTCTCGCGACTCAAGCAGCAACAATGGTGTACGCCCCCCTATGTCTTTGTTTTCATAATGGACCTTGCTCCGCATCAGTTGAACTGCTGGTGATAAGCATCGAAGGTCAAATCAACCGAAAAGCATTCTCAATACTACGTCGTCCGAGCGCGGTAGAATGCATGGAAAAACGCACTGATGTGGTTGGGGCAGTTGGGTGACGATAGCAAGCTGTCTGGTGAGTGGCCCCTTGCCGGGGCATTATGCCGCATTCATCTGTACGGTCTGTACCAATATAGAGTATCGGGCCAGATTGACCCTCTCTAGTCATCCGTTTATCATCACTACGAACGTCCCCCTGGCCTAGCTCCCTCGGGCCTTAACGTCGGGGGTAGGAGAAACGCGGGACGATGCGGGGGGCGTACTGGGATTGAACACATCGCCAATCGTGAAAGACGCGCGGAGCCTCTCTTTAAGCGTAACTTTCTGAGGTCGCTCCGCTAACGAAGAGGCGCGTTCAACAGAGCCCGAACGACGGGGAGAGGCCTCGTTGGATTCGAGCCACCACACGCGCGTGATGATCGATGAGCACTCAAGGGAACAAGCTGAGGATCAGGCTGAGCGCACTACCCGAGCTCGGACATGTCGAACATCATGCCTGGCTCAATGTCATCCTGAGAGTGGATTATGTACCAGTGAACTAGGACCATTATGTGATGAGTTGTTGGTTCGACGACCTATCGCGCAGTACGCCAGTGACGTGGCATGGAAATGAAGAACCTCCCACAGACCCTGTGGAGAAACACTCAGCCCCAGCGAGCCCAGACAGCCATTCCACCCATCAAGGATCGATTCCAAGAGTGTAGCGCGGGAGGTAACTGCACACTGTTACTGAGTTCGGGATGGGTCTGGTCCGAAGGGGGTCCGCATTCCCGAGGTGAAGGCGAAGGCGCCAGGGAGCGAGAGGAAAGAGGGGGAGAGGGGGAGAGGCCACGTTCCAGAAAGGCCGGGAGCGCGCGAGGGGAATCGTAGCGGTCGTAAAACGGAGGCTTGAGGTGGAGACGGCACGCGAGCGAGAAGGGGGGAAAGAGTGGTCTAAGATTGCATCAGAGGTCCTCTCTTGGCCAGAGCCAGGCGAGGGGATTATTTACAAGTATGCTATGCGAGTAGACGGGAATGGGTCGTCTTGTGTCCGATGGCTAAGCAGAAAATGGAAAAGGAAAGAGGAGAAGTGGGAGTTGTAAGGTAAAAGGGTAGGAAAACGTACGAAGGAGGAAGGGGAGATCCTAAATCAGCAAACTACGAGTCCGGCGATATGTGGTCCCGAGAGGGGGCTCGACTGGCGAGGCGTCGCGCACGCTGTTGTAGTGCTGTTGTCTTGACAGCTCGAGATGGCAAGAGAGGGCGATCCGGGTATTGTAGGTAGCCGGTTTCGAGGTGAGGCGAGAGAGCTGGCGAGAGGGGACTTGGGCAGGACAAGACAAGAGGTGGATCAGGGCGATGGTGGTGGGACGGTGGAGGGGTGGCGTGGCGTGCGAGCTGACGTGTCGCGTTGGCGCGCAGAAGGGTCGTCACGTGGTCGAAGGTGGGCCGAGGCTACAGCTTAGGCTACAGCGTATAGCCGACAACGTACGTCACCGACACCACCACAAGTTACAGTATCATACGGACAGTGTATTTTCGAGCCTGAGAGCGATGGTGCCGCCACTCCCTACAGTGGGTGCATGTAAACGTTAAGAGAGACGCATGTAACCCGGGGCGGCCTTGTCACAAGGCATTCAGCGTGGATAGTGTAACGTGTGGACACGCTGTGGCTTCAGAATCAGCCTCTTTCGACCACGTCCAACCACCTCGCCTGACACATCCAACCGACGCCACAGGGCAGCGAACGCGTGTCACTGTCATCTTTCTGTTTCCATCTTTGTACATTCCTTATTCCCCCTTTTGTCCTAGAACACTGCCCTGTGAGTAGCATACTTGTACATAACCCCCCTTGCCTGGCCCAGAGCTGGCACTGAATTATAGCCCACTTTCCCTCTTGTTTGCATGCCTGCTGCCTCAAGTATTATGCCCATCATGAATCTGAGTCTTGCCCTCATGCCCATTGCCAAATGGCTCATGTGGAGCCCTCCCTCTCCCTCACACACACACACACACACACACTCTCTCTCTCTCTCTCTCTCTCTCTCTCTCTCTCTCTCT
>Ga0307512_10001358_pt1 | contig 34736 bp, 45 predicted proteins | sample 14_EM_MG_FD_200267 | JGI IMG/M metagenome (GOLD analysis project Ga0307512, IMG submission 200267) | Populus trichocarpa ectomycorrhiza microbial communities from riparian zone in the Pacific Northwest, United States - 14_EM | ecosystem: Host-associated > Plants > Roots > Unclassified | place... | reverse complement strand
TGTTGCTCCTAGACATTGGATACGGCCAGGTCAACACCAAGGACGATACGACCGGACACGAGGCTCAAAGACAATAAAATAAATAAGATCGTACCTTGTTGTATTTACGAATCTCACGGACTAAATTGGAAAAAGCCTCATCCACATTGATCCTTTGCTTAGCCGAAGTCTCGATAAAGCGACATCCGAAATGCTTTGCAAGATCACGACCCTCTGTGCGTGTGATAGAGAGGAATGAGCGATGAATTCCCGCGGTCGTGAGAGAGTGACCGAGGAGGGATGACACGTACCATTCATGCCGACCTGGCGCTCAAACTCGAGGTCGCATTTGTTTGCGACGACGATGACGGGGAACGAATCCTTGTCCTTCACGCGCAGGATCTGCTGGTGGAACGTGCTGATTTCCTCGAACGAGTTCCGCGAGGTGATCGAGTAGACGAGCAAAAACCCTTCACCGGTCCGCATGTATTGCTCGCGCATGGCACTGCAAACGTCCGAAAGATAAGAGGTGAGACTGCCGCGTGCCTGGTTGATGATACGGGTCAGAACGATGACGACACGGACCCGTATTCCTCCTGGCCGGCCGTGTCGAGAACGTCAAGAAGGGCAACCTCGTCGTCGATGACGCATTGCTTCCTGTACGAATCTGTTTTGTCATGTGCCAGACCGTGAGTCCGGGAGAATGGAAGAGAAGGTAAAGACAAATTGTGTGATCACGCACCTTCGATGGTAGGGTCGTATTCGTCCACAAAGTGGCTTTGTATGAACTGGATGGTGAGGGCGGACTTTCCGACGCCTGGACGCGGAGATGACGAAGGGTTGGAGAGTGAGCGGAATAGACATCCCCAAAAAGAAAGAGGGTTGACGCACCACCACCGCCGACGACTACCAGCTTATATTCCCGTAGAAACTGAGCCTGTATGGTATAAAAGGACGATAGAAACGGATGATGAGAAACTGTCCAGACGACATGCGAAAAAAAAGAGATGAGAACAAAAAAAAGGCGGACGAACCCTGGACATTTGAGAGATTTGAGAGAAGAAGAAGAGGGAGTGTGAAAGGGAGAGAAGGAGGGAGCGGCTGTCTATAAAAGGATGATGAGAAGAAGTACAAGAGAGGAGAGACCGAGAGGGACTGCGATGATCGCGGTGGGGTGGTGTCACAGGTTCTCCGCTACGCCTAACGCTTTCCTTTCCGTTTACATACAATTCCATTCATCAGTGCAGTACTAGTACCGACAATCAGGTCAGGGCCACCCATCCAACTCGACTCTTCCCAGCTTTCAAGAAAACACTCTCTACTTGGTTCCGTACCTATCGGTTTGACAAAACCTATACTCGTTCCGTTCGTTTTTCGGTCCCCCCCACATGACGTGCCGAATCCATCTCGGCAGCAAACCAATCAGTTCGATCGCTGGCACTGGGTCTCTGACCCCGCTCCGATACATACATGCCAACGCGTTATCTATCCCGACGATGAACAACGTGATCTGGCGGACATAATATGTACGAAATGAGAGTCGCCCCGCCTGGGGAGTAAAATAAAGATAAGTGTATCAAGGCTAGGGCGGTTACGCTCCTTGGCTAAATCGAACAGCACATGTATTCTGGCGCGGGCGTCTTGACTGATGATGGATGCATCACGACCCCTAGAGCGCCCATCTTTTTGACAAGGTATCAGTGCATATAAAGGAGATTGCGGTGCAGAGCGTGACGTACCTCCGATGTGCGCATCCCAAGTCGCGCGTGCACAGGGAGGGAATGTAGGGCCAGAAAAACCGAGACCGGACGGACGATGTCGGAACGGGGTGTGAGTGGAGCACAGGTGCGAGTGCGAGTGGTGCATGCGCATGTGAGAGCGGTGGATCAGAAAACGATGCAACCACTGTTCCAACAGCCCGCACCGGGCAACTTGATGGCACTATCGGGTGTGATGGCGCGGAAGCTGCGGCGTATCTGTAATAGCTCCTGGGATATGGGCGGGTGCCAAATGCAAAGTGGGTCATCCGAACTGCCATCACCCAATGAAAAAGGGGGACAAAGAAGAGGGAAAAGGGAGTGGGAAGATGACAGAAAAGAACCAGTTCGGGAGGACAACCTACTCTGTTACGATCGCGTATCTGACAGACGAGATTTATGAACGTCTCCGTCACGTTGATTCCCAGCTTGGCAGAGGTTTCGACGAAACGACATCCGAACTCCTGCGCAATAAGTTGTCCCTCTGTCATGAGACGAGCACACATATATACATATGTGTGGGGTTGCGCGGAAGAGAGTGGCCAAAAGGCGCCAAGTTAAGAACCGAATGAAGGGCGAAGAAATGAGAAAAGCTATACGCACCGAACATGTCCACCGTGCGGTCAGACTCGAGGTCACTTTTGTTCCCAACGAGGACGATGGGAATCGATTCGGTGTCTTTGACGCGCAGGATCTGTTCGTGGTAGGTACGAATCAAGTCAAACGAATCCCGTTCCGTGACTGAGTACACGAGGAGGGACCCTTCCCCATCGAGCATGTAGTGCTCTCGCATCGCACTGTTTTCATGGACGTAAACGACCCAACGAATAACCAACCAAGAAAAGCAAGGATGATCAGCACGTGGGCTCAGACGATTGCAAATTCAAACAGAAAGAGCCTGCCTAAACTCTTCTTGGCCAGCCGTGTCCAGCACGTCCACCAGGGTCTCCTCATCTTCGATAACACACATCTTCCGGTACAAATCTGGTCAAGAGGAGCCATGCGTTAGCGCTCGGTGACGCAAGCACGAACGTGCGCGGGTTTAACGGGGGATTTCAGGTCATCAGCCACCACGTTCGTGTGTGGCGGGGGTCCTGACCTAACGCCCCCGTCTCATCCGTCCGTCCGGATTTCGCATTCGCATCTGTTGCGTGCGTCCCGGTGCGAGCCGTACCCAACGTACCTTCAATCGTCGGATCGTAATCCTCCGCAAAGCGATTTTCCATAAATTGGATCGTCAACGCGGATTTGCCGACGCCTGGTCGTCCGTCCGTTCCAAAGTCAAGTTCATGATGAATGGAATGGGAAAAAAGCCAGTCCGTGAGAAGTCCTTCAGCTCCGGGAGGGAGGACCGAGTGCTGGCTGCCCCCCGACGGACATAAATCAAATAACTCACCACCGCTCCCGATGACGACGAGCCTGTACTCCCGCAAGAACTAGAAAAGCATGACCGAGGTGGCGTTGCGCTATCATCAGTTGTCCCGAACACAACCGAAGCGACTGGTGCGCGAGCATGCTTACCCGGCCGGTAGCCATGCAGCGTCGAGTGAGGAGTTGGGGAGAAGACAAAGGAATGCGGCGAGTGGCTTATTGCGCTGACACCCTTTATGAGTGAAAGAGCACTCTGATCGGGCTCGTGTGGGGAGCCGAGGAGGCTATGCTGGGGTCCCTAAAATATATACCTCCCGTTTAATGCCGTGTACACGCAACGGCCTGGCCTAGCTTGTTTCTTTTTTTCTTTTCCATTTTTTTCGATAAGATTTGCGTAAGTCGCTTGCACGATGACCTGATCCACGTTCGCAATATGGTGGTGGTTGCGCCTGTTACTGTAAGTGGGCATTGAGGAACGAACTAATTGAAACGCTTTGAGCCGTCGTCCCGAGTTGACAGGATGTAAGGTCGGGACCCTTGGCTAGTCAAATTCGTCCCGCTCATCATGGCGGGTCGAATGGATCTCTCATATTGGCTTTATTGGGTCTACATCTTCTCGACTACAATGGTGACAATGATGGAGGGCAAGTGAATGTGGATACCAAACCGAGCGCAGGACACGTGTGTGGTGATACATTCCGTGGGCTGAATTGGTACAATCAGGAGTGGAAGATGGTGGTGGGACGAATGAAAAATGGATGAGTTATCAAGCATCAAGCAGTAGTGCCAAGACGACAGCTGGACCAAAAGATCAACTTTGAAACACGTCAACTCGGGGGAAAACGAAATGCCGAGACTACCGAGAGCACACCCTCATTTATAACGATGGAAACAAACGGCAAACAGACACCACCAAGCGCGTCCCATACTCAGTCATTCTACAAATATGAGTACTGTGACGACGAGGTCGACCCGTTGCGCGAGAGGTTTGAGACGGATGGTGCTAGTGTACTTGCAAACGACCGCACGCTTGAGGAACGTAGTGGCGCAGGCCGACTTGGTGGTGTCGGCAGAGCCCGGGAGACATGAAGTTTACGTGGAACATGAGATTGCTCCGTCGATTGCCGGTCTCGCGAGGTGCGGGATTGCGTGTTCACGCTCGTTGTCCTACTTAAGCGCAGCGGCTGCGTCGGCCGCAACGTTGGACGCACCTGGGAAGGCAGTGGTGGAGGCGGCGGACTGCCAGCCTCAGAGTCTGAGTACTGGCTCGGGTCAGTCGAGTCGGCTGGTGATGCTAATGGCAAAGGCGGTAGCTCGGGATGGGAAGCAGACTCATGTAAACGTCTCTTTTTTCCGCCAACAGCACCAATGGAAACAGCTGCCTTGAGGGGGAAACCAACGCTTTCGTGCGGAACGGTCACAGGAAGATCGTCGACCGAGGAATCACGTTGGACAACGGCCGCTGGGAATGGCGGCAGCTCAAAAGTGGAGGAATTGCGGGACAAGTACATGCTGATCAGCGAGCCAACACCATCTCCGGTGACAGTGGTACGTGGAGAATGTAGGGTCACTTCAAGGAACGGTGCGGGGGACGAAGGAACGACAGGCGTTGTGGTTGACTCTGAAGTCGTAGTTAGGTCACGTGAAACCCGAGACCGCTTAACTCGTGGGGAAGGCGTCAATCCTATGGAGTCGGGCCGGGGAGATAAGTCCGACTTCGAGATGTTTAATTGTGAGATAGTCTGCGAATGTTTCTGAATCGCTTGAGGAGGAACGTCGATCTCGGCATTCAATACGGAGGTAGGTGCGATGGGTTTTTGGAAAAGAAGTGACGAAGGGCGCTCGAGACTAGGAGAAGGTGAGTGACTACGTGAGAGTGGCTCGGATCTCAGTAGGCCGGTGGAGGAATTCGCACTCCCATTCTTCTTGTGAGACTGGAACAGCGACTTCGCGAGGAATGGGGGGCGTGAGACACTTCCACGGATGCTATCAGGCGGGTGCGCTGGAGGTGCCGTCTTGGTCACTGGTTCCTTTATTGGGCACGAGAATGTTGCTGGCGGTGTCCAGTGGTACTTGGGACGCGAGACCTTGCACTGCTCCAAGCGCCCTTTCTCCGAGTCTGCTGAGATGGTTGTTTTCATAGCTGAGCCTACCACTCTCAGAACACCGAGGAGGATCAGGACGTTGATCACGCCTACTTCACATGTCAGCTGAGCTACGAAAAAGCATAGGGATCACCACACCATCCAAATGTTCAAGAATATACGAGAAGGCCATAACTCCGGGGGACACATAGATGCCAGAGATGCTCATCAATTGCATGATGGAAGAGGGAAACAAGGCAAGAACGAAGGCTAAAATATGAATATGCGATTAGGGTACTTGGGCTGCGTTGAGCACCAGAATCGAGCTTACAGACAGGAAGCCTGAGCAACAAAGGTTCGAATCAGAGACAATATGAAAACGAGGGGGTGTAACTTACCAAAGCATCGTCTGCGCAACAGCGTAGACAAAGCGCTGGTACTCCTCAAAGGTTCCATTGCATGGCCGCGACCGGCGCTCGGGACCAAGATGGATTTTCAAGCCACCGTTGATAACGAGGGTGCCTCGGAGCATCAAAAAAATGAGCGAGTACACGATTGCCGAGAGCATTGACGCAAGAAATAACTATCCGGTCGTTAGGACGCACTGGCTTACCAAGGCCGAGGGCACGTACCGGCAGGAAGTAGAGAAGCATGTGGGCAACCTGGTACGATTTTGAGATCCCGCAAGTAAAACCGGCCACGTTGTACAGTGGCCCATTTTCGTGGCTCGAGATTGACAAAGGAGCGAGGCCTGGTGGTGGTAGTTTTAAACATTAAAAAAAATGCCGGCGTGAAAGTGGACAGACCGATGACAAGCGCAGATGCCCAGCCAATGAAGGTCACGACAATTCCACACAGTTGTGGCGGCCGATTACGGAGGACGAGTGTGTTAAAAGTGTGGATGCCCATAGTAGCGATGAAGAAGAATGATCCGAATTGTCCAATCAACTTCAATGACCCTAGTGGGGAAACGAGAAGGGGAGGTCAGCACTTGCAAACGGACGAGCGACCGAAGTGCCGCACCTTGAGCGACGCAAGCCGATCCTACAAGACCATTCACGAGGGATGGATGGTGTAAAATATGTCTCGATTCTTCACAGAGATGGGGTTTTTGACTAACCTGCACTGACCCCATCATCAAGGATCCACTTGATATCTATCCATTCGCTCACGCCCCTGATCCAATTGCTGAGCACTAGACAGGCGGCATATTGCCCGAGTTGGGTGCGGAAGAAGAATGCTTCTCGCGAAAGATTCTGGTACGAGGTTCGTTTGAAGAAGGCGGAGAATTCTACCGCGACGACGCAGAGAAGGACAAAGGAGAGGACGAGCGTGGAGAGAAGCGCGAAGACGAATACGGACTGTGTAACGTAATAAACGCCACCGCCCGTGATTAGCTCGGGCTGGAAGAAGTCTCGTGCGATGATAGACTCACGACGACAGCTGCCTTTTCGCCTGGTTGGAATGCGGAAGAGTAAGGGATGGCCAGCGATCCTTGAGACGCATTCATCACAAGGAGTGGACGTTAATAACTCGTGAAACGAAAGCTGGTCTACAGCGGGGACTGTTCCGGACAGATGGGGAATAAAATAGACGGAGGCAGCCCTGCAGCCCAGGTCGAGAAAGAGAGAAGAAAGAAAGGGACCAGTCCCGTCGAACGAATAAGGATTAAAGGAGAGGAGGTGGTCGTCGAAAAGAGACGAGGAAAAGATTGTTCGACACGAATCTGTCATCTGTTGTCCATATCCGAGTCGGCCAAGGTATGCCCTACATCATAACTCATATTGGATCGCAACCTCATCAAACGCATAGCTTTCGCACTTCATAATTTTGATGTTTCCATCGTAACGAGGGAAAATATCTGTCTAGTATACAAGTAAATGCCACTGTTAATATAGATAAAATCAATTGGCTACCGTCAATCAGCTACAAACTGACACCCACTCGACTTAGCCTCGCTTGCGAACCAAAAACTTGGCTATTCCCTCCGCGTGCTTGTCCTTTCTTGCGTCGCTTTCCTTTTTTCGCTTCCTTTCCCTCTCCACCACTCGCAACCCTGGAGATCCACCAAGGTTGCCATCAGGTGACTCTTTTGATAGGTCCTCCGCGACGTGGAAGTCCCCGTGCTCCATACGCAACCGAGTCAGCGCCTCTGCTCGTCTCTGCTCAGGCTCTCCCTCGACACCGTTCCTGAGCTCAAACTCTATGCGTTTGCGGCACCGTGGGCACACAAAAGACACCGTGTTCTCCTGGTTTGTGCCTAACATATCGAGAGAGGAACCCTCTCCATCCTCTGACTCGAGTCGACGCTTCCCCTGATGGATCTGTAGCACTTCGCCATCATGCCCATCTGGGGAGGACGGTAGTTTTGTGCTTGTCCCTGTTCGGAAGAAGCCCTCGATGCTCTGCTGACCTGCCTCGCCCGGTTCGACGCCCGAGAATCCGAGGGAAATGGTCGTCACGGAGAAGGGTAACGAGCCATCTTGCTTACTGCCACTTCCCACCAAATCTTTCCAGAGCCGTTCGGCAAAGCCTGCAATCAGGTTTACGGTGACATTTCGTGTGAACGGGAAGGGTGTCTGCTTTGATCGAGACGAATCGTACCCTAAATGATCACGCGACGTCAGATCATCAGACATGAAAGGCATCAATACAATAATCATACGGTGTCTTGCGTGTAGAACGATAGTTTTAGGCCAGACCGAGATGTCCGTTGCGCGAAGCTCATTCAATCGTAGCGCGAGCTCTGCAGCGAGGACACGTAGCCAGTGTGGACCCTCGGAAGTTTTGGTAACTGGCCGGGGGAGGTTTTTGGATGCCATCATGCTCTTAGTCAGGGCTTGTTTCTCTTTGACTGGATGGGGCAACGATGTTTGCTACCGTGGGCATGACACCGTCTCTTGGAACGCACCTTCAGTCCTGTCGATCCCTCTGCGAAGGGTTACACGGTTATCTCCCTTCCAACCATAACTGACATGAGCGTACCTCAGTATTTCATATACCCAGATGGAATCCTCTCCAAATTTCTGCTGCATTTCTTCTGCAGGGCTGGAAATCAGCGAGCGCTCCGAGGACGGCACTGATGGTGCGGCATGCACCTAGACTGATGGACCTGACCGTCATGTAGCATGTCTTATGTTAGCATTACGGCACTAGCGCATGGCACGTAGACGCGTATCATACAAGAGATCACCAACTGTCGAAGCCCCGAACTTGTCTGCGATGGCTTGTCCGAGTTTGCCGCCCAAGAATCGAATCTAGCTCATGCCATGTGAGGACGCCTGGACAGCATACACGGCAACCACAAGAGGTGTCACCTTTTGAAAGGGCATCGGTATGAGATAATTTGGAATTGCTGCATTACGAAGGATGCTCTGGGAAGGGGGGGGATCAATCAGTTTCGTGATGCACGTGATGATGGGCACTGCGCAACCTGTGAGTCCCGCTTCTTGTATGACGCGGTGAGCTGTGCGCCGCCATGCGTAAACGACAGACGTAATAAGAATGGACGCGTTGGACACCTGACGCACCTTGGCAAGGAATTTATTCCTCGCAATACCCTGTGACATGCGGCCAGGAGTGAGAGGAGGGGATCCATCAACTGTATTCGAAAGGATGAAACACGGCGAAAGCTTACCGCAGACGTGGTGTACCCTAACTGCGTGCGCACCTCCGCCCTGATCTTATCCATGAGCTCCGCCGCTATAGACAGTGCGACGTCATGCCACGTCCGCAGTGTGCCCTCCTCGCCGTCCGCAACTTCCGAATTAGTTCCTGTCGCGTGAGGGGGTTCGGCAGCCTGGTCCTCCGATGGAGGGTCGATGGGAATCAGATTCCCGCGGCCCTCCCAGGTTATCTCCGGGGCTGGTGGTAAGACCGTGTCGAGACCGTCGGGCGCGTCGGGGGGTACTTCGGCGAGATAAGGGTAGCGTGCCAAGAGTTCCGCGCGGACAGGTCCCGTAAAGTCGATGAAAGCTTCGTCGATCGAGGCCTTTTCTGGAAGGGGTACAAGTGGTTTTCAGAGACGTTAACGGGTTCGGGCCTAGCAGCGACACCCGCTCCCCTTACCAATTTCGCCATCTAGCAGGCTCTCCTTGAATATTGTAATGATCTTGGCGCTCTCGCGCCGATAATAGTCTAGAGAGATCTGCATGTATCGTACACCGACACATGGTCCACCGACGGCCATCAATGAAGGGTCAAAGATGAAGAGGCTGGGATCAAACGCACCTGTCGTGAAGGGTGTCAATCATGACGTTCAACATTCTACGCTACGTAGATCCCGCAGCTACTGTATATGCTGCGCAACAACACAGAGCGCCGACGTACCTTGTGAGTCGCCGTGTCCGGATTGTCCCAATATCCTGGCGCCTGCTCCCCCTCCTTGAACGTCGCGACGTGCACGACGGTCAACTCGGGACATTTCTTCAGCGCTTCACGCCAGTTGCTCATCCGCGTGATACCGAATGCACGAGCGGGGTAGTTGACAGCGATGAGCGCATCCCACTGTCGCACGACAAGTGGGCGCGACGGGTCTATGCCAAGTCGCATCTGCTCGCACGCCGCGTAGAACGCGTCACTGTCGCAGAGCGCGATTACGCGCAGCGGGTCGCGCGCTCCTGGCGGTGGAGAGAGAAGGTGCCTATATGTTATCTGGGGGTTGAGATCTGTGAATTCATCTTGCGGTGTGAACTTGGATTTCCCTTTGCGCGAAGCGACCTTCTTTAGGGGTGATATTGGGAACATCAGTAGAGTGGCGGCTGTGGAACGTCCATTTGTGGGGGTCACAGCAATGGCGGGCCGCCAGACCGACGTGGTTCTCTCTCCGCCAATTCAAGGGATATATCCGGATAGCTTGTTTTCGAAAGACTCATACGTACGACTATCATACAAGATACATGTTAATACAACATCATACATGCATGTCCTGGCACACTTCAAAACCTGCAACTAACAGCGAGCACTTCACTTGAGCAGGGCGTTCGCAGCAGTCGACGATATGTCTACGTCAAGCAAGCTCTGCAAGTTCCCATGTGAGTTTCCTGACGTAGCAATGTCATTTAGTTGACTGACCTGCCCTGCTTTAATTAAATCCACGGAAGGCATCAAGCCTAAGCGAAGTAACTCGGAAGCTTTGGATACAACTGGGTCGTTTTGCATGCTAGAGCCGAACGTGAGAACTGCCATAGCCATGCAAACGCCCTCGAATAAACCAAGGGGAGCTCGGGCCGCTCACCTTGCAACAGCTGTAACCCGACCTCCCTGGATGTAGTACGCGATAAACTTCATCTCTGCAGGTTTATCCTGGATATAGATTTCATCATAGCCAGCACCGATGCCACAATAGCGCAGCTGCTGGCCCTCTGTGTTCCGTCTCGATTAGAACCCGAGACAGGATGGGGAGAATCATAAACCCACGGGCGCTCCAGAAAATGGGGACTTTCACGAAGGGCTGCGGAGACCCTGAGATCGTTTTGCCTACTGCGCGGCCCATATTACCTGCGACCTAGCGATATCCTGATTACTTCGGAATATGTGGCGAGAATACTTGCACCCACGTTCCAATGTTCAACGCGTCGATATGTGCCACCGGGAAGCTGGGGGTACGTGGCAATATCGCCAATAGCATATACATCAGCATGGCCTGGCACGCGTAGCAGTTCGTCCACTTTGACGCTTCCGTCCTTTTCGAGTTCCCACCCGCTTGCTTTGAGATAGTCGGTCGCAGGCCGTACGCCGACTCCCATTATGACCACATCGGCGGAAAGAACCTCGCCGTTTGAGAGTTCGACCTTGGTTAGTGCCTCGCCTGATTCCTTGCGAATAGCTTTGACAGACGTAGAACCACGGAAGACAATGCCTTGGGCTTCGTGGTACTCCTTCAAGCCGGCACCAATTTCCTTTCCTAGGACAACTTCGAATGGGTACTGTTCCATCCCAATGACGTGAATAGAGGCGAGTTTGCGCTTTGAGACAGCTACAACGAGCTCCATACTGATGAAGGAACTGCCAATCACGACAAGGTGCTTGCCCTCCTGGCAAGCTTCGTCACATGTTAGCCAGCGTGCTGCAGACGCAGGGAAACGTTTACCAGAGTCAATTTTTTGCGCATCTTGAACAGTCCGAAGCGTATAAACGTTATCGAGGTTTGCACCCTCAATCGGGAGGCGTCGAGGAACACCGCCACTGGCAAGGATAAGCGTGTCATACGGGATTTTTTCCTTCCCATCCTCAAGAGTGACCGTTTTGTTGGAGCTGTCTACGGATGTGACGGCCTGTTTCCGAGTAAGTATCAAGAGGCACGAGATAGGAACGGATGGAAGACTCGCCGTGCCAACGCGGAGTGTGGTACCGTATTTGATCTTGAGATCAGCAGGCGTGCGCCACTCCAGCTTAGATGCTTCAGTGATGAGTGCCTTGCTCAATTTTGTCCTGAAATGGGTTGAACTCAGGGTACCGATCTTCAATAGTGGGACAAGGGTTCGGTGGCGCACCTGTCTATGGGTGCATATGTTTCCTGAGAGATGATTGTGATCGGCGCTTTGAACCCGTGCTGGGAAAAGAAAGGGTTCTATTTAGTCCGGCGAGCAGTGACCCATGACTTACCTCCCTCAGGCTTTCAGTTGCATGGAATGCGCCTGATCCACCACCTACGATCACGACGCCTGCCCCGCCAACCTCACTTCCGGATGAGAGAAGCTTCGGTGGCCGCGACTTCTTTTCTTTAGCAGTATTCGCGGGGTCGGCTGTCACATAAATCTTGCCATCGGCGATGTGAGTTTGGAATGAATGAAGGGCCGCAGGTGCAGGGGCATCCTCTGTATTACATATAAGCAAGAGGAAGTGGTGAGAGTATTGTATATGACGGACCAATGTCTCCCGTGCAAACGTTGAAACACGCTAGAGCGAAGTGAGCATAGGATGTCCGTTGATTAGTAGTGAGTGTATACCTCCATGCCACGGACTGCATCCATGAGATTAGTGTCGATACATGAGAACGAGTGGCTCAGAACTCTCACCAGACGATCCTGCCATCGGCTGCAAGAACCCCTTTGACGAGCGGGGCGCCATAGTGAGTGCAATGTGCACTGGTTGCATGGACCTTGTCACCCAGACGAGACAGTAGAATCGTTCCTGAATCAAACGGGACTTCCTTCCTATGCGACGATTAATGGCAGATGATAGGTGGGGCAGCATGGCTTGAGGCATACATGTGACCATCCTCGAGGTCGCCGTGGTCGAGGACGGCAATGGTTTTGGTGGTCATTGCCTGCTTTAAGTATGTTGAGAGTGGGCGTTTGAATGTCGAGGAACAAGTCGATCTCGTACGAGCCACGATAATCATCCCAAAGTCGTCACCGCCTCGGATCATGCCTTGCCCAGTTCCGGCAATAAATGACGACACTGTTGCAGCCTATAAATTATGGTCAGACTGGGGATTGAACCCAGGCCTACTGGATATATACACCAGGTGCTCTTCCAACTGAGCTACCTAGCCTAGGAACATCAATCTGGAGTAGGGATTTTATATGGAATGCCTCTTTTGCCACTTTGAATTCATGGACAGATTGCAGACACTACGCGTCACGATCGTGATCAGATCTATGTTCAGCGGTGTTACATAACCGCCTTCTGTAGGTCGCGTAGCGGTCGCGGTCGGGTCAGTACTGTAGCGCATTCTTCAAACTTGGACCAAGTCAGACCAAATTTGAAGGACGTGCTACATATTGCTCGCCTTTTGGCCCCCTATAGGGTCAAGGCTCCTCTTGGAACACCTTCTACTCTGCACCTTTGCGCACCTGCACTGCACACATCGCTCTACTATGCCTTCTGTATCCACCACTTCCCTCGTTCTCGCCGAGAACATGCGTGTAACACGCTCCATGTCAAAACTCGCTGCGCAAGGCTGTGGTAGGCTTTGCTCGTTATCCGTTTGTTCGAGCATTGTTTTGAATTTGGCTTTAGCCGCAGTAATCATTCGTCGTCCGTTGTCCAACAAGACGACTTCTGTAAACACCGGCATCCCTCTTTTTGCCAAGCGCAAGCAAAATGTGTCTAAGCCCCCTCCCCCTAAGCCCGCCGTCTCCGTCCCGCTCCCGTACAAGACCGGCTTTGGTTTTATCCTCGGAGGTGCTCCGCATACACCCGAAGAGCGCAACCGTCTGCGCAATGAGCGTCTCGCGTTCTTCCGCAGGGCACGCGCGTACCAGCGCAATAACCTGCCCAAGCTCAAGCTTTCTTGCTACCCCGCCGTTGCGTGCGAAGCACAATACACTCGCGAGTATGTTGGCCGACGAACCAGCTTCCACCGCGTCATTCCCAGTCCCGCCCTCCTTGCCCCGCCGGCGACCAATTTCGGTGGGGAGGTCCTCGATCCGGACATGTTTGTCGTCGTCCCAGAAATCCGTGAGCTCGCGCCCCCCGCATGGGATAAGTGGCGTCCGACGGACCGCGCCGGAAACGGTGCAGAGATCAATGCGTCCATGCTCTTTGTACCCCCGACAGATTCATGCGGCGACTTGTACCCCCAAGACCTGGCGCGGTATTTCCCTGTTGTGTGGCGCAAGGCGCTCGAGGATCACGGCCGCGAGGTACTCGCTAAGAGGAAGAAGCGTCTGGCCAAGATTCGCACCGTTGGTGGGCGCCGCCGCTTGTAAGGACAGCACGATAGTCCTGCTCCGGTGGGCCTTGAAACAAGACGTGCATGGTCGTCCGCTCAATATCAGCTAAGTGCTCGTATCTCTTCACCTACACGTTCTGCGTCCCGGTGTTCACGTCCGCCCGCACGCCGTGCCCGCGACCGCGACGTGCGGCGGACGGTGGCGCTATTATGGGATCACGGGTCTCCGAAAGGAGGCCCGTGTGTCGGAGACCCCTTCCTCCCCTTTTCCTCGCTTCTTTTATTCGGTTTTCCGTGTGAAGTGCTTTTCTTTTTCAGATCTCACAGAAGTCAGCCAAGAATCGAAGAGAAGAAAGCCTGGGGACGGGCGGTGTGCGAGCTTCTGCCTCTTGCGGTGTCATTTCTGACACGACATTCTAGTCTTTATGTTAATATAGAGGCATCAGCGTATGGGGCAGAGGAGTATACTCAGGCCGAGGGTGTGCTCTGACGCCCCAGAAGCGGGTGCCTTCGCGACGTTGGAGTCTTGACAAGGTAGGTTTTTTACTGCTTCGGGTTTAATATATAATCCAGGTCTTCACTCCCTGCGCTCAGTCCCACTCGCAAGGTATGTGGGTGTCCATCGTCTTGTTTTATTACCCCACTGATGACGAGTTTCCAGTCGGGGAGATTTGGCATGAGTGACCTCAAGTCTCTCTGATCGGAATTACAGGCCTCGACCAATCCCTCTCGATGCTGGAGTGTAGGAATGCCGGCTTTGCGGGCGAGAGGGTGCACTCAGGCCGAGGGTGCACCTGAACGTTCGTGAGGCTTCGACATCGGGTGTCGGTTTCGTTGGCGCTTGAGTTCGCCCAGGCCGGGGGTGGTACGCTTCGTCAGCGAGGCCGGCACTCTAGTGGGCCCGTGTAATCCTACTGTACGTGTTCCCCGCTCCCACGACACGCCATGACGAAATTGAGTCCCGGTGGTACTATTGCCCAAAAGCTCCGCATACGACAATCGTCGTTCTCCCCCTCCCCCGTCTTAGCGTCAAAATTATCTTGCAAGCACCCGTAATCTGCGAAATATTCCCAAGGACCGCGCCGCGTACGTCCTCTTTCGTCTTCTTATCCCCCCCCTCCCCGGCATTGACGTCCGAAGCACGACGTACCGCGACTGCGGCGTGCGGCGGACGCCAATGCCACTCCCACCACTTCTAAAGGAAGTGCAGCACGGACTTTCCCTGGAGACTCGTTCGTTCTGTATTTCCTTTAGAAGCTGGTGTTCTTTTGCAGTCCGGTGGAGACTCCACCGGACTGCAATCACCTGCAGGATATATACCCAATCAAGACCTCGATTGCGCAACCGATTATCATCAAGCAACGGTCCGGTTAAGTCCTGCCCATGCACCAACCCCGATAACGCTTATCTGGGTTGTCTGATTAGGCGGGTTTGTTTGGTTCAGTTCGAATAAGCCACGCTCCCATATCGATCAAGGCGATTACTGGTGCCGCTGCCTCGTGGGCTGTGTTGTGACGTGGCGGGCTCGCTGGCGAAGAACATGTTGGCCGACCATGTGTTCTGACGTTCGCGGTGTCGACACCCCTACTGTTCTATTCACCGCAAGAAGGTGCGGGCCGCGTTCTTTCATATCACGTGGGCAGCATGAGCCATTCCGTACAGATGATCGTTGCGGAATGGCTCGTGCAATTCCCCTTCATAGACCGGCGGCTACTGATAAACGTGGATGTGTAGGGGAAGAGCTGTCAACCTTCCTGAAGCGGGTCTTACTAGAGTGCTTGACCCTCGGAGATTGGGGCATTCTGTTTCCAAGAGTGATTCGCGTCACCTACAAGGAAAGTGTTTTTCGATGCAGGTTGAGGGGTTACTTTTCGCCACCTTCTCTGATATTGCATTCTACGGAGCAGTCAAATACTAATATTCGCGTCTCAAACAGACGAGGCCTCGCATGGCAAGTCGTTCTCGAGTGGATTCTCATCATCGAGGCCCATCTGACCCAACTCGATCAGCGACTCGGCGTCAGGCTTCGTCTGTCGATGCGAAGATTAAGAATCCAAATACGCTATGAGGTAGGCAGCGCTCGCCCACGGCGCTGTATTCGTCACTGAATGCGATACTAGGCCCCCAAGAGTGCACAAGCAGTTACCATGCAAGGTATGGTTTTCTTCATCATCAGGGTTAATGTACACGTTTTCCTAGTTGTCTAACGTTCCTTCAGAAGGATTGGTAGGTGGTACCTTCCGCTTTACTAGTAGGTCCATGTACGGACCAAGAACCAGTGGGATTTCCGTTCGATGAACACAGACGGTCAGCCTGAACTGGATATCGGTAACGCCATCGCCCTGGCCTTGACGTCCGAAGCACGACGTACCGCGACTGCAGCGTGCGTCGGGTGCCAATGCCACTCAAGGGTAACCTCGTTAAAAGAGGAATTGAACTAGAAACGCAGTGAAAAGGTGTGTGAAACTTCACATCCCCTTTCTCTGCATTTCCCTCCGAGGATCCGCGTCTCTTAGAGATTACAGATACTCCACCAGACCCCAATTACATACGGGGTACGCATCTGATCAAGACCTCGACCGCGCGACGGATTAGGTTAATGCATCGCAGTGGCCTTGCTGCCTGATTACTGGATTTCCTGCCAAGCACCCAGTGGGTGCTTGGCTTTGTTGGAGACTGCCTACGCCGGGTGCTTAGCTAGTCAAGGGACTAACTGAGAGAGATTATCTGTTAAAGCTTGATCACAGACATACTACCACACGACATCATTGGATATATGATGCATCCTAGTCATCTTATCAGCCTCCTTCCTTATCCCGGCACGCCCTATGCACACCTGGAATTTGCATGCTAAATGTCGTGAAGGGCGATGCTCTTGTCGCCACTGCCCCTTAATCATTCTGTCTATTCAATTGCCTGCTAATGCCTAGGTGAGTTCAACGACGCGACTTCATCGTTATATATACACGACAGCCAACCTTTCATGTATCCTGGCCCTGGTATAAAGGGCACCGCTTTTCATTGCCGAAATGTCCGAGTCGGTCGCTTCCTCTCTCACTCTTCTCCCCGGCTCTGCGTCGGGTTTCAACATTGCCCTGGGTACACGGTCCGTCGCCATTATCCAGTCTTATCGCCGTGCTCGGCTTGGGACTCTTTAGTTTGCGTGGACCGTGTGCGTTAGCCCGCTCTAGAACCTTTCTTCAAGCTGTCTCTGTTGAAGGGGAGCACCTCGGTTGAGTCCCAAAAAAGGTTCGCTGCCGTACTCTTCTGCTGTTCAAGTGGTTATTCACGGATGGCATTCTCACGCACAACTATGCGAGAGGGAAGGGATTGGGCAAGTTTCAGGCGTGAAATAGTCGGTCATCTCTTTCACCTTTAGTTGTGTGACCCATCCATGATGTGCATCGCACTGTTCAAGATGGAAGGAGTTTGGCAGTCTTTGTGTCTGAATAGGGAACCCTCCTTCTCTCAGACCCGACGGTGACACGACACGTCCGAGTCTCAACTCCTCCCGTCTTGTATAGTCCACCATATAAGATGTAACAAACCTTTTTTTGGACCAAACACCAGCTAATCACCCCCACATTCTGGGACCAGAGTGGGGAGTGATCAGCTAGTGTGACGTCTGAGACAAGGTTCTTCGTCATGTAGCACCTACGCAATTCCTCGACGGGGGCTCATTTATACCCATGACCCACGTCTTTGCACAGATTTCTTAATGGGAGGTCATCGCCTGTGTGAGGTCACATAAAGGTTCGTCCTTACGCTCTCTTATGCTTAGAGTCACGACGCATCTGGCTCGAGACGAAAACAAGTCGGTCTTAAATAAGTCCGCGAAAGCGACCACGACCCAAACCGGTCTTGCTATGCGTGCCACCCCAACGCTCGTGGTGGGAATCTAACACCAACTTGGCCGCGCGGTGTCTGGTCTGTTCTTCGACCAGGGACACGCTCGACGCCCTAGCGCCGCTGTTGCCGACACCCTTCGTTTACGTCTCTCCGACAAGTATCCGGGGCTCAAACAGTTTCGTTGACGTAGATCACGATGGCCGTGCCTGCCCTCGATGCGCAGCCGCCACCCGTCAATCTGATAGGGCCGAATAACCTCGTGTACAGTGCGAAACGTACGTGCTATGGCACGTGCGTCTGAGGCTTTATCGCACACCTGGGCGGGACGCCCGCCTTCCGAAAAATACCAACTGTAGAACGCGGATTACGCAGTGACATGCACACTTTCCGTTTAATAACATGGACGTCTCGAGGCGTTCCAGTGGCGTTCTTCACGCAACAACTCAAGGTGACGTTTATTATGGTTATCTGATATCGAAGAGTGGGACCTTTACATTCCACCGCCGCCTTTCCACCAAAGTTGACACCGCCACGCGTATCCACCAACTACCGCGCCGTTTCCTTCTTTGAGGTTTTAGGCACGGCATTATCGGCGGCCGGTGTGTCAAGGTCAGCATTAATGCATATGGCTCCATCAAGAAATTTGGAAATTGATTCCCTAATGGTGTGTGAAATTGCGAACATGACACTCTGAACCGTGTCCGACAGTATCTCCTTCCTTCTACAAGTCTTCTACACCTGCATTAGTCGCGACTTTTCAATCACCGGGAGGTGGCGTAGGCGTCATTCAACTGCTATGCACCTTCGTTTCCGGTATCATTGGTTGTCACCCACGTCCACGTGTTCATGTCATTCAAGTTGATTGTCCAGTTTGCGCATTTTGTTTCGTGGTCGCGGACGCGGATTTGGTCGACTTACTTGGTGTTAATTGAAGAAACCCCTGTAGGGGGTTCGCCCCCGACGGTCATTCGACCCCGCATTCTTTTCTCAATGACTGTTTCAGGTGGGTTATAAAGTTAGTTGCCGCCATGTTTGTTGGACAGCTCATGTCACATGGTACCTGTCAGTTGGTGCAGTCCGTCCTTTGACCTTGCGGTTTGCCTGACGAGCCCTCTGATCCTGTTTTACCTTTTTCTTTCTTTTTGCCAATCCGCGTGTTGGCGTTATCAACGACTTTAGGGTGGACGATGTTTGGTTGTTTGGATGCCACGATTTCACCGTATCATTTTTTTGTGGTGGCGCCGCAGACGACTCCAGACGTGTAATCTGTTCCACCGCCACCTCCTCTGTATTGACTCATTCGCAGGCACGCGGGTAGACGGATACCCGCTTTTTTTTCAAGATGTAGATTTTCTCGTTCCCCTTGGGGTAAGGGACGTCGGAGTTTTCCGGGGTTGGGAGTTAGACACATTCTCGTATGTGTTGTTGACCCTGACGAATTTGTCCTTCAGACCGTCTAAGAACCACGAAAAAGCCAGACGTTCCTTGATATGTCGTTTACAATACCGCTGTCAGCAGCGGGTGAACGCCTTACGAAAAGGTGACGTGAAGGTGAATATCAGGTTGTCCATTGTCGTTGTCGAATTGAGGCACGGCAAAGTCCTGAAATTTCGAAACCGAAACGCCTGAATAGAAATTCGAAAACAGAAGCAAGCTGTCCGCAATACTCCGTTATAATAGGGTTGTAAGTAATGAAAGCGCTAATGCTGCGCAGACGGTGAGCGTCCTGGATCCCGGACGTGCCAGTGTGCCTCCATCGTCGGAGCCCGCTGGTGATTGACTTTGTCCGACGTCAGGAGAACACAACTATCAAGTGCGGTGAAAGAATACTTGCCCACTTGCCGTCCCTGCGCCCGAATCTGAGTTGGTGCAGTTGAAAGTGAGACCAGTGGATGCGTTTAAGGTTGACCTTGCCAACGTACCTGAATTGCCAACTTGTCCCTTCGGGTTGAACGCTCGAGTAGTATTCGATTGCAAGGCCCAGGAGATACCACCGACCACGTGGGCGATAAAGAGATTATCCTACGGCATCAGAAATCGAGTTGGAAGCCCAGAGGTTGAGGCCTAGACCATATGAGGAACGAACCTGCCACGTTTGGTTTAAGTGACCAAGGCTTGTATAGAAACTGCGACCTGCAGTGCCCCCATTCTCAACACCCGCTCCGTGCTCCTGGTACCAAGCTGAAACCGATCTTGAATGTAGATACATCAGAAAACGAACACTTTCTGCGCACCTATCGGATGAGGTATTCCCTGATCGAATAAACGAGGGCCAGGATCTGGAGGTTGCATTAGGCCCAACACAACTCGATTGAAGAAAAAAAAACGGGTAGACCCGAATATGAAGATTCGTTGGCCGAAAGGATCACTACAGCTCCGAGAGATCTGGGGTCTGACTTGAAATTGTACCTATGACAGGCGGCTCAGGCTGCGGAAAAGCACACTGCGGTTCACTGCTAACATTTCATCCTGCACATGCCACTGAGCGGGGAGCATGCCCGTACTTGGATGCGACGCGTCGACTATGTCTACAGTCTTTCGTGCGTTGATTCTGCTCAGTCCTCAGCTGCTCCCGCATACAACAAGAACAAACGCACCGCGTTTTGTATGACAGGGTGATAGTCGAAGAATGCGCCTACGAGAATCACAGATTCATCCACCTGGGAAGGAGAGTTCGAGGATAGGACCACGTACCAACTTCCTTCCCATAGAACGTCGTATTTCGCAGGCAGTCCGAAGCCGCGTGTATCGCGACGAAGTTCCCGCCAAGGTTGAAATACCGCTGGAGTGCCGCCTTACCACCTTCATCCAAGACTGCTCGAATCAAGTTAGGGTTAACCTCCCAGCACTGGGGGCAATCACAGCAAGGCAGAGAGGCTCCACCGCACCTTCTCCTGTGTTCATGAGGAAGGCGAGCAGATCGTACGACGCGAGGCCCGCATCGGTGAAGCGCGTCGGGTCCTCGGTCGCATCGAACTGTAGGTTGATGGACTGTCCGCGGGCGATGAGCGCGTCGCGGGCTGTTGGGATAGAATCATGCCTGAAATCCGCCGTGGCCGAATAAATGAGGCCGCGCGCGAGGGGGCTCTGAGCTAAAGCAGGAGGGGGGACAAACAAGGCGGAGAGGAGGGCGGTGTAGGGGCGTGTGAGAAACATAGTCCCATGGTTGGGAACTCCTCGAAGGGTGGGCAAGGCCTTTACTCTCACGCGTGCGCGCCATGTGCGCAAAAGGGAGCGGGGATTCTCAGATGGGATGAGTGGGGTAACGTCATGCAACGGTTATCAGATTGGACAAGATTATATGCAAATAGCGTATATCTACTGTATATGCGATGGTATGGCTCACCCGTGAGTGCATGCGCTGGTGAACGTCCCGTGTGCCGCAGATTCGAGCAGGTCATCTTCTCAGGCGTGAGTCGTGACAAGGAAGCGTCCCTCCCCTCGGGCGAGGTCACTATGGAGGACAATCGCCGCGTCATTGCGGTTGGCACTCCGGTGGTCCACCATCATCATCATCCGCGTCGTCCTCCCAGTCGTTTTCATCGCCCTCACCAAACTGCGATCGAAATGCCTGGTCAAAGAAGTCCGAATCCGCGGGAAATGACCATGCACGCACGTCAGCTAGCGTACCCTCCTCGAACGCTACCTGGTCTACGATCTCTGGCAATGGTTCGATATCGGTTTTCTTTGGTGGTAGTAACGCAGCGAGTGCCTATGGAACGGTATTAGACACAAACCAAACGTGCAAGGCTCGGGGAAAATAATAAGACCTTTTGGTCAACAGAGCTCATCCAATCTTCAGTGGGCATTTCCACCTCCAAAACAACGTAGAGATTCCCGCGCACGTCGGGGTTCTTGTACGTCGGCATACCCTCGTTGCGCAAAATGATTGTCATCCCCGAGGTAATGACCTTGCCCTTGGGGCTCGCTACTCGCACGCCTCGGCCATCGAGGTGATTGATCATGATACGGTCAAAGCCCAGAAGGGCCTCAGATAGGGTAATAGAGACAGTGGCGAGCAAGTCGCTCCCAGAGCGTTCGAACGACTCGTGTCGCTGGGTTTTCAGTACGAAGATGACATCGCCAGGTGGAAGACCGGGCTGGGTTGGATGGATGAATCCGAGCTGATGGTAAAGTGGTGGGGGATGTGCCTACCTCTTGGTCTCCCGCGCCTGCGAGAACAATGCGCTGGCTATCTGCCATACCACGTTCGATGTGAAACTCTTGCCGAGTTTTTTCTTGGACGACTTTTTCCCCCTTGCATTTCTTGCACCTTTGACCTTTTATCAACATTACACAGATTCGTATCAATGACCAAACTTACCGGTCCTTCTCGCGCAGGACCTCACCCGTGCCATGACAATCGCTACACGATCCCCGTGAAGTTGCGATGCGGACAGTAGAGACCTAGTGCAATGGTTGATCAGAAACCGACTTCAAAGCATATATGCAGTAAAGCAAATCACCTGGGAGTATACATGTTTCCAACCTTTGCCGTCGCACGTCACGCATTTTTTCGCTTTTGCGCTACCCTTTGCTCCCGATCTGTTCGCGAGTTCAAACTCAAAGAACCTCCGCCCGTAAGAATATACTCACCCCTTGCAAACGCCACATTCCACCTCTTTCTCCATGTTGACCTTCACTGTTTTTCCATTGTAAAGTTCTTCGAGTGAAACCTCATATGGGATTACGCTGTCCTCTCCCTTGTTCCGCTTCCTGAATGGCCTCCCTGGCCCGCCAAAGTCAAAGCTGAAGGACCCTCCAGGGACTCCGCCAAAGAACTGGGCGAAAATGTCGCCCGCGTCTGGGCCATCCTGAGGTCCGCCTGGTCCAGTAAGACCCTGCATACCGTATGTATCATAGACCTCGCGAGTATTAGGGTCATTCAGAATTTCGTAACTTGCATCGGATGAGTAAAAAACGAAACGCGAGGGAATTCAACGGCGTACGCGGCACCCAGCTCTTGGAAGTTTCTAATGGCATCAGGGTCGTTGGGATTCTAACAGAATCTCTCAGACAGAATGAATGAGACAGAGGATGGGATGGTATACCTTGTCCTGTAGACCAAAACGCGACAAAAGTCAGGTCAAGGGTCAGACACGAAAATCGACAGGCATGGGTCAGCCTACCGGGTGAAGGTTTCTGGCCTAAAGAGAGATCGCTCATGAATTCACGTGAGAAAAAGAGAGGGCGAAGATAAGGACCTTCTTGCGATATGCCTTTTTGATCTCGTCTGAGCGAGGGCTGGGCGTTAGAGCACGCGCAAGGGGAAGTGAGCCACATCCGTACCTCCAGTCGCAGTGGAAGACACGCCCAGGACGTCGTAGAGTTCCGTTTCGACTGCCACTATACGGAAATTGTCTGATGAGGCTCACATATTCGTCTGTTTGAAAGCGCTCACTTTTGATAAACTAGGGGGGATGCGGTATTGTCCGTGTTGGAGGAACGCTGGCGCGGGCACGGCTTGAAAGGCGCGCCGCGAATGCAGTTTCCAATCCTTGACGCGCGTACGCCAAACACGCACAAATAGTGGAGAATTAATCCACTTGCCAGCGTCTACAGCCCGAAACCCGAATCAACGTTTGCAAGTGCAGGATTACAGGAGGTGAGCCCAATTTCTTACTGGTCTACGTGATGTTGTTACAACACATACTTATCTACATTGTCCGACGCGTGACTCACGCTTGGGGGACCCATTTCATCTATCTGATTACCTGAATTTCTATATTTTCGTTTCAAGGGATGCTGACACCGTGCCTTTTCGCAGGAACTCCACGCCGCTTTGTATAGGCCGTGCTGATACTAGTAATGTTCCTACCGCCAATGCATGTTATATTATGCCATCTGTTTACGACTTATCCTGATATGTGTCGTTCTCGTTCACTTAGCAATAAATTATGAACTTCTACTTTGACGCCGCCAAAATCCTCGACCGTCTGGATGCGAAGCATGGTTCCGTGAAGAGTCTCCTGAGTACTCTTCCAGAAAAGAGTCGCAAGCGCACCGCCGCACTTGTCATAGAGACTCTAAAATGTAGGTGGACGACGTCTTGCGCGCTCTTGTCAATGTTCACACGCTCCTGCTAGACAAGCCTGCGCTTGCGGAAGCGATCGCAGCGGCAAATCTCTTGAAAGAAGAAAAAAAGATAACTTCCCACAGCCTCGCATTGGTGCTGGTCCACGACCTCCTCCTCTCCGGTGGCATCCAAGCTGGCGATGGTCCAGTGAAGCAAGCAATACTCCGCCACAAGACGCGCCTGCGCAGCGAGTGGCAACGCCTCAAGATTAAGCGGGGCGCCAAGACCGATGGCGAAATGGCGCTAGCAGATGACGTGCGGGCGGGTAGGTCGTGGGCAATCCTATTTCCTCTATCCTGAACAGAGACGAGAATTTCTTTTTTTTTTCTCCCCGCTCAACCACAGCCCAGATTCCTCGATATGCGAGGATCAATACTTTGAAATGGACCGTCGACAAAGCCATAAAGACGTTCCAGAAGAGCGGGTACTCCCTCGGGGATCCCCTTGATGGAATGTACGTTCCACTCTTGTCCTTGTCGATCGAAGTTTTTTTTTTTATCGACGAAAGCTTGCCCCACCCCCTCTTCTCAGGAACTTCGCACGGGACGCGCACGTCGAGAACCTTCTGTTGTTTCCCCCGCAGTCGCACCTGACAGATATCCCCGAGTATTCTGATGGACGTCTCATCCTCCAGGATAAGGCATCGTGTTTTCCCGCCATCGTTCTCGCCCCACCAGCGCACCCGGAGAGCGTTATCATCGATGCCACTGCAGCGCCCGGGAACAAGACCTCTCACCTGAGCGCACTCATGGATAATCAGGGCAAGGTACATGCCCCCTATCCACTCCGTGCCAACATTGAGCTATTCATTCCTCCCTTCTCTCCCCCCCCCTCTTCTCGATAGTAGATCCTTGCGTTCGAACGTGACCGCAATCGCTATGGCACCCTCAAGAAGATGTTGGCCCGAGCTGGGTGCAGCAACGTCGATGCGCTCAACGTTGACTTCCTGACGATAGATTTCGAAGATGAGAAGTATGGCCACGTTACACACATGTAAGTCCTCTATCATGACGTGCTAAATTTTTTTTTTTGAACCATTCGTCTACGAGGGTAGACTTCTTGATCCGTCCTGCAGCGGCTCTGGCATCGTTAACCGCCTCGACCACCTCGTGGAATCAGGTGCGCTTGTTGATGTATCCGTGTCTATCATAGGACCTCAAAAGATGTTCAAATCGCTAATCACACCCCACCACGTCACCGCCGACGACAGAAGCCGAAAGAGCTGGTGATGCGCAGACAGAGCGCCTCGCGAAGCTTGCAGCATTCCAACTTCAAATGCTACGTCACGCCATGAAATGTATGTACCACTCTTCCCCCTTCCTTCTTTTTTCCACTTGCGGCGCGACTTGCCCCTTACCGACGCTGGCACCTGACCAACGCAGTTCCGAGCGTCGAAAAGATCGTTTATTCAACATGCAGCATCCACCCCGAGGAGAACGAGCGGGTCGTAGCCGCGGCGTTGCGAAGCACAGAAGCGACCGCTGCCGGGTTCACACTGGCCCCGCATGAGGCGGTACTTCCTACGTGGTCGCGACGGGGACAGCCGGGCATCTTGGATGACACAGGTGGTTGCCATGCGCTCATCTGGCCTTCTTTGTTGCTGGGCTAATTACCCATTCATCGGAAGCCACGGAAGCAGTCGTACGGTGCTCCGCCGGGGAAGACTCAACAAACGGTTTCTTCGTCTCATGCTTCGTACGTCGATGCGGCGTACTTCCGACCACGAGAGAAGCCGATGCTGCCTTTGCGGAACGTAATAGTCTTCCGATCACACAATCAGTTACGATATCTGCAAAGAAGAGGGCACACAACAAGGACAGTGGGAACAACACACCCTTACCCCCGCCATTAGGCAGGGGCCGAAAAAGAAAGAAGCGGTCACACAGCGGGTCGTAGGGTAGGAGAAAACATAGCGTACGTCATTTATGGTTGAACGGCGCACTATGGGATGCCAACATGTCAATTTTATTAGTGACACCTGGGGAGGGATCTACCAAAAGAACAGTAACCAAGTCGAGGCAGTGTGAGCTACAAATTCGAGGGGCATGTGGAACAAGAAATATGTTAATGATGAAAAGTCGATCGCGAAGCCGGAAAGACCGAGACGCTGCGCCAAACAGGTAACCGAAACATGAGTACGATTGTGAGAAAAACCGCCAGCAGGCGGGGTGAGGGATACCTAGAGATGAGCCTGGGAGTCGGACGGAGAGTTGGCGGTGACCCTCGTCATCCTATTCTGTGAGAAATGTGCTGAGAAGTGTCAGAGTGTTAGAAAACGGGTATGGGGTTCAGGAACTGGTTTGCTGGGCATATTGACCCTGGTAGTATTGAGCGTAGTTGGAATAGTCGTGTGATTGCGGATAGCTACTACCGGGAGCTTGGGCTTGGGGATAGCCGCCGCTGTATCCTGGTTGGCCGTAGCTGGGAGCTGCTCCGCTAGGGTAGCCACTGTAAGGTGGTTGCGGGGGTCGATAGCCTGTGTTTTGGGTGCCCGTGCTCAGCGATCCCAAGGCGGACTGCCACACCTCGGGTCGACGCCAAGGGGGAACGTTAGAACTGCTGCTTGAGACGTCGCCGACTCCACCTCCCCATGAACCCCTTGCGGAGTCAGGGCCAGGGCCTTTTCCAGTTTCTCCAAGTTCTGCCATCAAGCTAGCATATTCCGAGTCGAATCCCCCTTTCACCATCGCCTGAGAAGGAGGAAAACCGCCTGGGCCGCTCCCCGATGAGTCACCACCGAAGGAGATCCCTTTGTTAACGGTACAGTCGCGCGCCATGTGTCCAGCGCTGCCACACACACGGCAAATGATGTTAGCAGTGAAGTTACGTTGCTCCGGACAGTCGTATTTACGGTGGCCGATGCCACCACAATTTTGGCAGATCTGGTTCTCGTCGTCACGGAGCGTTCCATTGAGTGCAGCCAACTCGCGGAGCTGATTGCGCTTATGGTCATTTTGGCCCTCGGGAGTCGATGCTGCCTAAAATTGGTCCCAGCGATGAGCGATTGCATGTATATCCACGGCCCACGTGGGGTATAGATCTTTACTTACGGTCTCGATTACTTTGTTGATCAACCTCACACAGAGAGTAACTTTCTCTTCGGAATCGGCCAAGACAAGGCAATGCAAATCCTCTTCGGCATCCTCAGCGTACTGATCTGGACGAGCCTTGCCTTCTTTAACGCTTCCCTTCCCACGGATGCTGATTTTTGCACCACTCTCTTTCTCCATCTTCTTCAAGCTATTGCCACGGGGTCCGACAAGAAGTCCAAAAAAGTTGATCTCGGGGAACTCTTTGACTGGGATGTATACCTTTTCCGATGGACGTTGGGAGCGCTTCTGTTGATGGTACTCAACAGGGGGACGGAAATTTGGGTCATTCTTCATCGCGCGATCAACGAGGCGGATGCGTTCGTCCTCCAGCTTCTTCCTATAGCGGACCTCGCGGGTGTTAGTGCGCCGCCCGTGGGCATCATACGTGGGCGGAGGAGAAGGAGATCTAGGGGACAACATAACTCAGTATTTATGCGTAAATCATTACAAAAAACAGGTATACCTTTCACGTTCCGGAGGAATGAAATCGTTCAGCCTGAGCTTCCTATTAATTTCCTCGAGACGGAGGTGGATAGCATAATTGTCAAGCTGCGCCTGGGAAACACCAGTCGCAGAGATAGCCGTCGGAAGTCCAGGAATATCTGTCTTTGCGTCTCCCCAACGACTACGTTTCTTCCGGGTTGTCTCAGCTATACGAAACAGTCATAAAATGTCAGGGTTAGTTTCGGTGGTTAGGGTTAGTGTAAAACACCCGAGAAGTGATTTCAAATATCACAATGACAATGGGCATTCAGAATGGCATCGAGAACGGTTCAGGGTTCCGCTGTCGCCTATATGCAGGATGCGATGAAGCGAATAAGTAGCAGCCGACTTACCAGGCGTGGGTGTGCCAGCCGATGGGGATTCCTCCCTCATTCGGAAACCGTCATCCCTCGGACGAGGATAGGCAGAAGGAGATGGCTGGGCTAACTGCGGCGGGGCTGATTCTTCCACGGGTGCAGGGCCAAATCGACGGCGATTTCCACCGAGAGGAACTTTAATGGGGGATAAGCACGGAAATACATGAGACGACAAAGAAGAAAGACGCACTATCATTAGTCCCTGTGATCTGTTTTGTTGCGGGCCTCCACATGAGAACAGTGCGACTTGAGAGAGTTTGTATACGATATCGAGGACGTGGAAGGAGAGACCAAGAGGTGACTGGAACTGACGAGCACCAGTCCTCACCTATTCAAACTCAGCCGTGCTGACTAAGGGACCCAGAGTCAAGACACGTGAGTACGTGAGTAAGTCACTGACTCCAGCAGTGCCAGTGTCCGCCGCATCTTGTCTTTCTACTTGTATATGGCCAGCAAACGCACTGTGCCAGAAGGTGCGACCCTTGGCTTTTTACTCCAGGCTATGCTTAAAATATAGTAAAGGCTCGCCTGAGACTCCTTCTAGCAAGCGACTTCGTTCAGTGGTGGATGAGGATTACATTGATGTGGATAACACTGAGGACGATCGCATGGCTGCAGACGCGGCTCTCGTGCCCCGTGGAGCTACTATCAACTTCAGCGCGTTAACCCGTAAACTGGCTGAAGAACGGCGGAAAGCAGGTGGTGATGGAGAACAGTCTCTTCCACCTCATCGACGACTACAAGACAATCTAGTGTCCCACATCTTCATGGACCAGGACTTCTCCTGGTTGCACTTGAAGCCCGACCACGCTTCCCGTCCCCTCTGGATTAGCCCCGAGGATGGTCATATCATTTTGGAGGCTTTCTCACCAATCGCCGAGCAGGCCCAGGATTTCCTTGTCGCCATTAGCGAGCCGGTCAGCAGGTGTGTGTGTCTTCGCAGACACCCGGTGCAGTCGTTGGAACATGTCCTTTCCAGGCCGAGCTTCATTCATGAGTACAAGCTCACGTCGTATTCGCTATACGCTGCGGTGTCTGTGGGACTGCAGACTGAGGATATAATAGACGTATGTCAATGCTTCAGCTCCTCTTCGTCTGGTCTTACGTTGCTACCGTAAGGTTTTAAATCGGTTGTCTAAGGTACGTGCCCTTCAGGTGGTCTGCGCGCTCTGAGTCCAACTTGCAACTTGGAATTGAAGGTCCCCGTACCGGAGACCATCACCAATTTCATTCGGGAGCGCACCTTATCATATGGGAAAGTCAAGCTCGTGCTCAAGCACAACAAGTACTACGTGGAGTCCAGCCATCCAGAGACGCTCCAGCTCCTGCTCAAAGATAAAACTATTCGTGATGCGAGGGTCGCCTCTCAGCCTGGTGACGCCAATAAAATGACAACGTTCACAACCGCCAAGGCACCTGTCAAGGGTGGTTTGGTAATTCCAGGCACAAAAGACGTCGAAAAGAAACAAGAGGATGCCTCCAAGTCAACCCCGGGTACCTCGGCAGGGGCCAACAATTCCGATGGGGACCTTTTTACATCCGTCGTTGGTGTTGAGAGTGGCACGCATTTCTCCACTTCAGTACTCTCGAGTAATTGCTTACGTACGAGCTGCCAGACGAGATTGATGAAGATGATGAGAACGTCCACGCCTTCGAGATCGACGATGCCAAGATCGATGTGAGTTTTCGTCATGAATCGTATATGCGCAGCTCTGAATTCCCATGAATCCTAGGATGTGAAAAAGCGCTGCAATGAGCTCGAATACCCCATGCTGGAAGAATATGATTTTCGTAATGATACCGTGAATGCCAATCTCGACATAGATCTCAAGCCGGCCACAGTCATCCGCCCATATCAGGAGACGAGTCTGAGTAAAATGTTTGGAAATGGGTGCGGTGTCGTCTCATCTTTTTAGCGCCCTTTCCACGCGATTGACGGACCCCTCTTACGGTATGTTCCAGGAGGGCCCGCTCGGGGATCATCGTACTACCATGTGGGGCCGGAAAGACGCTGGTTGGGATCACAGCCGCATGCACAATCAAAAAGTCGTGCCTCGTGCTTTGTACCTCATCGTGAGTCTGCCACCTGGCTACGCAGCATGGCCGCCGCCCACTGTCCAGTTTGGTCTGACATAATCATGAACTAGCGTTTCAGTGATGCAGTGGCGGCAGCAGTTCATGCAATGGTCGAATGTGACAGACCGCCAGATTGCGGTGTTCACAGCCGATCAGAAAGAGAAGGTGCGCAGGGTGATTTCCTAACTGCATGTCGCGGGGTGATCGAGCCATACCCGTTGGGTACCACATGAAGTTCGCTGGTGAAAGCGGGGTCGTCGTCTCCACGTATTCGATGGTCGCGAACACTCACAATCGGTCGTATGAGTCCAAGAAGATGATGGAGTTTCTGACGTCGAGAGAATGGGGTTTCATACTCTTGGACGAGGTTCACGTGGTCCCTGCAAACATGTTCCGTCGCGTGGTGACCACCATCAAAGCACATTCCAAGCTCGGTTTGACGGGTGCGGCGCCCATCAACGTGTAAGGATACTGTCATCCCTTGGCTGATGGTTCGTTTGCAGCGACGCTGGTTCGGGAGGATGACAAGATAGCTGATCTGAACTATATGATCGGGCCGAAGTTGTATGAGGCTAACTGGATGGACTTGGCCGCGAAGGGTCACATTGCGAATGTTCAGGTACGAGCTCCCGCTTACGGAACCCCACTGGAACCCCTGACCCTTTTTTGACACCAAACACACCAAACTGACGGCGGCTAGTGTGCCGAAGTGTGGTGTCCCATGACTCCTGAATTCTATCGGGAGTACCTAAGGGAACAATCACGTAAACGCGTGCTGCTTTACTGTATGAATCCACGAAAGTTCCAGGCGTGTCAATTCCTTATCAAGTACCACGAGGACAGGGGGGATAAAGTGATTGTGTTCTCCGACAATGTTTTCGCACTCGAGGTACGCCAAAACAGATTTGTCGTGGCGCTGGCAAAATTGTTGATGCGAGGGAATGCGATAGGCATATGCCAAGAAACTAAAGAAACCATACATCCATGGGCAGACCGGGCAAGTTGAGCGAATGCGTATCTTGCAACATTTCCAGCACAGCCCCGAAGTGAATACGATATTCCTTTCCAAGGTATTTGTCCTGGTTACACTTCGTGGAGTCATTTGTAATTCATGGGGTAACCAGGTTGGCGATACTTCCATAGATCTTCCGGAAGCGACGTGCTTGATCCAGATCTCTTCGCATTTTGGTTCCCGTCGGCAGGAAGCTCAGCGTCTGGGTACGTTCGAAAGAAGGAAAAAAAATAAAAATAAGAGTGGGCCCATTTCTGAATGCGTCTTAACAGGGCGAATTTTACGGGCGAAGCGTCGAAACGACGAGGGTTTCAACGCGTTCTTCTACTCGCTCGTGTCGAAGGACACGCAAGAGATGTATTACAGCACAAAGCGGCAGCAGTTCCTGATTGACCAGGGATATGCGTTCAAGGTGATAACACAACTGGACGGGATGGACAACATGAAAGACTTGGTGTACAAGACGAGGGAAGAGCAGATCGAACTGGTGACGACCGTGCTGATGCAGGCAGAAAGCGCAGCAGATCTCGGAACGGATATTCGAGGAGGCGAAGGCGATCTGGCTGGAACGATTACGTCGAAGGATTTCGGGGCGCCGGTACAAAGCAAGATGCCAGGCGCGCATCGAACCATGGGATCGTTGACGGCCCTGAGTGGTGCACAACACATGTCATACGTGGAACAGAACAAATCAGCGAATAAAAAGTTGGCAAAGGAGACGGTACCGCGGCATAAGCTGTTTGCGAAACGAGATCGGGATGTGGCAGTGGCGAAAAAGGAGGCGAAGCGGGGAGGAGGTTCCTGAAGGCAGGGTGTTGGTTGTCTGTCGGGATCGGGATGGGATGGACTCATGTGGGTCAGGTGTGACAAATGTTGTTACATGTACAGCAAGGATAAATAATGACAAATAAATACTGATAATATTATATCCAAAACGAAAAAAGAAAAGGAATGACAAGTGATAGAAGGCTGGAACAGAAGACGTTTGATGATGATCGTCTGACAGGGAAGGCTAGGGTCGCACCAAAGTCGTGGGTTGTGGTCAGTCGGGAGTCTAAAATGATCGAGAACGAACCAGTGTTGCGAGGGGGAGGAGAGGAAGGGGGTGGGATGGGGCAAAAAAAAAAAATACAAGGGAAGGAGAGGAAGGTGGTAAAGTCGGGGGATGGGAAAGGAAACGAAAAAAAAAGGGGAGACAAACCTCGGAGAGATGGGAAGGGAGAGAGGAGATCGACGCGTCTAAAGGCGGCTAACGACGATTCAGTCAGGCCTCTCCATTCATTCAATCTTGGCGCTCGCTCGTTAAGGACTGGACGGGGGAGGGCACATGTTACGGGTTCCCTCCTCGTATATAGCCATGAAACTCAGCTCCGCTCCCTGTCCATTTATCCCTCCGCATCCGCTCTCTTTCCCGTCCCCCCGATGTCTTCGAAAAGAGGCAGAAAACGCAACGACAACTTGCCCCCTAACCGTGCTAGGGACGTCCAGAGAGCTTTCCGGGCCCGCCGTGCCGCCCATCTTGAAGTCCGTACCTCTTCGTTATTTCAAACGTTGCTGCACATTCGTCTCTCACATGCTTTGCCCGATCCATTCTTCTTACTCACGATCACTCAACACGCAAACTTCAAATTAGGCCCTCGAGCATCGCGTCTCAGAGTTGGAGGAAGAAAATGGTAACCTCCGCGCCGCTTTGAACCTACCCCCAGCCAACAGGGCTCCACTGGGTAAAGGCCCCACTGGAAAAGACAAACCAAAGGGAGGCGGGGCACCTCCCTCTCGTACGTCCCAGGCTTCCGCCCTCGACGCCGTCAGCCGTGGAGGGTCCTCCGCCGATTCCCCCACGTCTACCAGGGCGCAATCCCTCTCCCCCTCAACGATCACCGCCACCATGCGCCCGTCCTCGAACACCGTTCACAGCCTCGAGGGTAGCTCGTGGGATCAAGGAATGATTATCGGCGAGGAACAGCAGAACCATCATCATCATCACCACCACCATCCATCGGGGACGTCCACGTCCACGGCGTATCCGTTGTCAGGCGTGCCACCACCGGGCGGTCCACACGCGAAGAGCACCCCCTCGCAGTTCTCGTCGTACGGGAGCACCGCCGCCCAGTCGTCCTCCCGGACTACGCTCCCGGGGACGATGTACATGTCTAACGTGCCGCAAAGCACCCAAAACTTTCCCCACGCAGCCGACCGCCCGCTGGGAGAGGCGGCCTACGGCGGTGCCGGCGGCAGTGCTGCTGGTGGTGGGAGTGGAGGCGGGAACTACGCCGCAGTGCGTGACCCGAGGGAGGACCAGCAGCAGCGCTTCCCCTATTCTCAGCCCTCTTATTCTGCTGCTGAGGGCAGCACTCACCTTTCGCAGCATTCGTCATCCACGGCCCTACACTACACTACCACACAGCAACAGCGCGATCCCTCCTCACCCGCGCAAACGCCTGTCCCTTTTGCCCACCGGCGTTCCATCACAGATCCACAGGGGTTCTCGTCTCTCGTGAATCAGTACCCCCACCTACCCCCCCCTTCGGGGCTGCGACGACTCTCACCTCCACGACTGGCAGAAAGTTCCCACTCTGTGCGACCCTCGTTTAACGGTGGGGGCAGTTAATTTGTCATGAACGTCCTTTATTTATTGCGCTCTTCTCGCCTGGGGTTGATCTAGGTTTTTCTTAGGCATACGTTTTCTCTTCTCTCCCACACTTCGTTCTAATCCTCTCCCGTTTTCCTCTCTTTGCTATCTTTTGTCCTACCACTCGCACGTTTTTCGTAACCCCCACTGTCGGTGATGTTTCTGTATCATTATTTTGATCGACCGATGTTTGCGGTTGCCTTTGTATGTCCTATTCATACGGACGATACTGAGGGGTTTCTGCCGAGGCTGGCCTTTGGACTTTTTGACAAAGACCGCAAAGGTACTGTAGCACTCTTTGGGGCGTCTTTACATTCCGCCAAAGTCCCTATGTTTATCAGGCACACCGTTCGTGTCTCTTTATCAGAACTAGTCTCATTTCCTCCTAATTCCTCGTCTGGATAACACCATTTATATATGCTTTACATAAAGCTAATCCCAATGCGTTGAGCAGTAGCGATCCTGGGACAATCGCCGCGTGCCAGTATCCAAACACGCACGACCACTCCGCCAGTCGTGTGACTATGACACGCGTGGGTCAGATGACGGGGCCCAGCAGAGACCAATCCACCCGTCCGTCTGGGCCGTATCGTGTTTCCAGCCAGTCATTCGACTTTTGGAAGTGACCATTGCCGAAGAATCCCCTACTCGCGCTCAGTGGGGAAGGGTGCTAAGATTGTGGAGCGCGCGCTCCGATCATCAGCACGCGCCATCGCAGTGGTACAGACAGGAGGAAACCCCACTTACAGCACTCGAGAGAATCAGGTGTTTGGTCTGTTGGGGTAAACATCAACACGTGCGAATTACGAAAGGGGCGAAGGGGCGAAGGGGCGAAGGAGGTGTTGTCAACATCCAATAAAAAAACTAGGAAGAAAAAAAGGAGAGTGGAAGCGAAGAAGGAAGGGGGGGTGAGAGGGGTCCGAGAGGGACGAGACCCCCTCCGTTAGGTTGGCGCTGAACGAGCGGCTCACCTTGCTAAGCTTCGCAACGCGCTTTGCGGCCCACGCGCCCCAGGCGAGGAACACGACGCCTCGGCCGAAACCGGACTTCTCACCAAGATTGGCGCCACCGTAGCGGTCAACGACTTCGATGACTCGGTCCGTGAACTGCTCCCAGCCCTTGCCCTGATGCGAACCGGCGGTGTGAGCGCGTACGGTCAGGCAGGTATTGAGCATCAGCACTCCGGCCTCGGCCCACGCCGTGAGGTTCCTGCAGATGGATGGGAAGGAGGAGAGAACACAGCATTAGGACATGTGGCACCCGTGCCGTCGGCAAGATAAAAAAAAATGAGAGAAAAAGGAAAAAACAAAAGAGGGGGATCGGGGGGG
>Ga0307512_10001357_pt1 | contig 34757 bp, 39 predicted proteins | sample 14_EM_MG_FD_200267 | JGI IMG/M metagenome (GOLD analysis project Ga0307512, IMG submission 200267) | Populus trichocarpa ectomycorrhiza microbial communities from riparian zone in the Pacific Northwest, United States - 14_EM | ecosystem: Host-associated > Plants > Roots > Unclassified | place... | reverse complement strand
CCCATCTCCATCCCGTTGAATGCCTTCGGTGATTTGACGACACTCTTCTTGAGCGATCTTGGAGTACATGGAGTACATGGGACGACCATCTATCATGCATATTTGTGACGTTAGCAAGGACATGTCAGAGGGATGGGTAGGGACACACCAGTGTCACTCCCCCAATTGAGATTATCGCAACCACTTTGAGGCATTGAAGAATGATACGAATCGAGAGCTTGGAAGTCCGTTCAATTGACTAACAGTTCGAGTAGAACGTGGCCACCAGGAAAACAGCGCAACAGCAACAGGGCTGCGAACGATGATTGGCCAAAGGAGTGCAACCGGGCCGGGTAGGACCATCAAACCACGTGATGATTGCATCGCGGCATCGTGTTTTCGCCGATTCAACTTCCGCTCGAGGACAGCGGTCGGCATCAGAGTGGCTATACGATCCATCTAATTCAAAAAAAAAAAAAAAAACCAGGGATCTATTAATCCATAGCGGGCATACCATCTGTGTTACTTGTTCCCAATCTCCTCTTCCAGGGGTCGTTCTCCTTTGTCACCACCTTGAAAACTCGCAATGCCCTACACAATTGAGGAAGTGCGCTTGTGGGCATTGCATCAACATTGTTGAGTATCTACACCTTGCCCTGCATCACTGCCATACCCTGAGTGAGCTGCATCACACACGCAGTCAACTCCTTTGCTTCCCGCCCTCAACTGCAACAACATCCCAGTCGTTCGTCCACGCATTCCTCTGCCATTGTTTGTTATGAGATACTCACCTTGCCAGTTCTGTTGCCAGTATCCGAGACAATAATGACCGAGTAAGGGCGACCCTTGGACTATCAGTGGTGCGAGGTGCTCCTCAAGGCCTCGGACCTGGCGCCGACATGTCTCCAGTGTATAAGGACACTCCATTTTCTCGACGCAGATGGTGTTCTGTTTGAGGAAGACATACGCCATTGCGGACACGTTTCACTGTCCTATCAAATTTCAGTCATCCCCAGAATGAAATGATACCTTTGTAGTAATGTTGTATGAGCAAGATGACGCCGTTATTGTCGCCTGTAAGGGATTCGTTAATCAAGACACAACGGTGGTGTAGGTTAAGATCCTGACTAGCAAAGCAGACAGCAACGCTTGAGAGTCATAATGGTAGCTTCCTGAGGAAGCGTTCAGCACAGTCCCAAATACGCAGTTCGTACCTCCCGTTACAGAGGGACATGACGCAAGCACTTCAAGTTCATGGCATGGCACGTCTGGAGCTCGCCGCCAGAATAATAGAGTGTCAAGTCTTGTCATCAGTACTGGACGTGAATAGGACTAGAGGGTGCATCTATCGCGGTCTTCCCAAAGGTCCTGAAGGGCATTGTCACGTCAACACAAGGAAAGTATAATTGCGAAGGACGTCCATTGCTCGAGTGTTTCAAGTCCTCGACCGAGCTTTCTCTGTTAGTGTCATCCAACCATCACGAGGGAATCGAAATTTAAATATCATTTTCAGAACCATAATCAAGGGACTGTACGACGTAACAACATAAGGGCAGTGTAGGGGAAGAGGAGAGGGCATAGGGTAAGGATAGTCTTGTACCGAACATGATCTCTGTGCTTAGATATTCCGAAACATCCTCACATGAGACCGAGTCGAAAGCTAATTCATCGTATCATTTGCATGTTCACGCGGGAGGGAAAATACTGCAGACAGCTTTAGGGCACTTGTAAGACGATCTCCAGAGGCGAAACAAACACGGGATACATACCGCCTTGTTGTCCCACCAATGCGGGGGTCTGGTGACAATGTTAGAGGCTGGTAGCACCGCCCGGTGGCGGTTGACGGTGATCCTCACTCAGAAGTGAAGGGTGGGTATCCTGATTATCGCATTGTACACCAATAGTTCCATCACGTGCATCAGAGTAGTGATCTGAGACCGTGACAACTCGCGGAGCAATGGACAAAGGGACGGCGATTGGGGTCGAAGATGGGTCTCCCAGTTCGTGACGGACGTGATCAGTTTGCATCGGGGCAGGGTCCATGGAAGGGGGAGGAACGACGGAATCGGCGGTACAAAGGGGCGGAGTCGTGATGGGTGTGGGTAATGAGCCAGAGACGAAAGGATGAGGCATTGTTCCAGCTTCCTCTGCCTGTTGAAGAGCGGAATTACCACCAGAACTAGAGCTACGGATCGGGTCGGCGATGCCAGAGGTGACAGAGATAGCTGCTGTCGCATTTTCGGTGTTCAAGTCAGGTGAAATAGCCAGAGGGAGCCGGCTTGGTAAAGTTGGGTGGAGTGAAGCATTTGAATCGCTAAGCTGGGTGGGAGGCTGGACAGGATGGGAAGTGGTAGCAGGACTGTCTGCAGCCGAGTCTGGGTGATGACTGTCGATGTTACACAATTGGTATGGCCAGGGCCATGATAGTACGTTATCATCACCGCTGATGGGAGTGGCGAATCGGATCGGGGAAGAATCAGTACTTTGATGTAAATCGGCGAAAAGATGGTGAATCTCAGTGAGAATTTGAGCAACGGTGGTTCTCGCTTCTTCATTGGCTTCATTCCTTGCTTTTTCAACGATTTCATTTCGCAGTGTGCAGAATTTGTGATGTAGCTCGGCAATAGTGTTATGGATGCCAACTTGAGAAAGCACCTCCAGGACGCCTTGTTCCAAACGACCAGTGTCAAGAGCTTCGCGCGCAACGTGAAGCAAGATAGCAAGTAATATGCCATCGCCATGTGCGAGGTAGTCTCGGATGACCCCATCAGGTATGTCAAATGCCTCTTTAACGAGCTTGGCCCAACGGTCATCATCGCGATCCTGGGCGCGAGCGATGATGCAGGCCACTATCCTTCGTACATTTGGGTCAATGAGGTCATCGCTTCTGTGGCCGCAGCGAACCAGAGAATGTCCGAGTTCAACGGATTTTCAGCGCATCATCCCTGTACCCATTGAAAAAGTTGCCAAGGATCTGTGAAACTCCATTGGGTCCAAGTGCTGAATGAGCTGCGTTCAGACAGGTGATGAGCCGATTGTTTCGAACTGATTCAGTCACCAAGTGGGATGAAAAAGTGCGATCCAAGAACGCATCCAATGACTTTTGTAGCCTGGTGGTAACCCGCAAATCGAGCGGTTTGTGGACCATTCTTGAGTCGCAGAAGCCAGGGACGGTATCAAAAAACTCTTCGAGCGCGTGGTCGTTATCAAGGACAAGCAACATCCGCTCCAAGACCTCGGTTTCGATTTCTGGCGACGGCTTTGAGGCTGCTTTTTCTATCGACTTCGTTCTACCTTCAGTGAACCCTCCCTTATAACGGTGGCTTAGGTCATCATAGCGCACCCTTGCAGCATCGGAAAGGTTGCGTAGGGGTGCTATCAAGGGCCACACTCGAGAAGTCGCATATAGAAAGATGAGATACGCGTAGAAAACCATTGGAGTAAATGGTGTGTAGAACAGATTGGTAGGCTGGAAAGCAGGTAGCACTGTAAACACTGTGTAATGCAAGGTGAAGTTTGGGACCCACGCCAACACACAGAGGAAGGCACCGTGACTGAAATGGAAAAGATAGATGAGGACACCGGCTAAGAAGAGGAGGAGGGAACCATGTAGCATTGTGAGAACATCAAATCTGCGTCGGAGCTTGAAGACTGCGTTCGGGCGCTTGGCCAACATTGCGCGTATCCTTGCCCGCCTTTCTGGAAGATATTCTTTGTTTTGGGTAACTGAAATGTGTCGAGAAACGAACTCCAGTTCGAACGTCACCGACATGGCACCCGATAAGCTGATTAGCAGGGCCGATAACCAGAGGATGTTCACCAAGACGATGGATCTCGGTGGAGAGAATGGGGGTGGTTTAGCTAAAGTTGACGGGATCGAACCAACGGACGCATTTGAATTAGCGGAAAGCTGGTAAATGTTCTCAAGGTAGAAGGCCGAGGTGTCCTGGGAGCTAGGCTTGAGGTCTGGGATTGTGACTGAAAGCAATGTCGCGACAGTGGCGGAGAATAAACCGGTCTATGTTCTCCAATTGAGGTTACAACAAGAGAGGAGTAACATGAGGGCTCACAAAAACCAAGACCCCGTCTGTATCGTGTTGGCGGCGTTCGGCATCATTATTGTCCTCTTCCTGAGCAATTTTGGAATACATGGCATAGAGCGGCCACGAGCTATCACGGTAGTCGTTTTCTCCCTGGGATGGCAGCAGTGCCGGATCGCGTGTTGATTGGGGCTGGTTGGGATGACCACCGGTATCTACCGTGAACATCCGTAAAACTTAGCAAGGTAGATGCGTAAATACAGACCAACGTCATTCCCAGCCTCTAGATCCTGATGACTAGATTGGGACATTGAAGACGTATTGCCTGACACTGAATGAATACAGAGCTTGAAGCTCGAAGGGTTGTTGCCAGTGACGGACAGGTCGAGTGGGATGTAGTCCAAAGGAAGGCCAGCCTGAGTGTTATGGTGACACTACGTGACTGGGCAAGCGGGACCACCTGAATCACGACGAACCACGAATCACGGAGCTGCGGCTGCGGAACTGCATTCCCATCCCACTTACTTTGCATGTATCACATCATATGCACCTCCAAGGGCTGTCGGACCGGCAATCCAAGACATGTTAGTCCGTCCGGGCCGTCCCCCGCTGGGATCCCAGGCCGTTGCTTACTTGCTGCCTCGTCCCATCCCACCGCCCAGCCGACAACGGCCCCAACGTGCATGCGAACATCGCGAAGCCTGCTTCTGCAATGACCTCTGGAGGCACTATTCCGCCGCGTTTGGTCGCTTACATGCAGGCCCTCAGTTCATGCCGTATATATGTACGACTTGAGCGCCGAACCCTAATATTAACAGAAGAAAACTCCACGGCCTCGATCGGTGAACAGGTCTTCCTCTAGCTCAGAATCCCCCTCGAAACGAATGGAAGCACGATGCGGACGGGAGGTGCTCATCGATATGGACTTCGTTCGACGCGGAAGTGACCGAGATGCTAGCGAGGTTGGTAGGAGAAGTGGCTGTAGCCCTCTGTGGCGGTGAGAGGACCAGAGACTAGACTGACTTGGATTTTCTCGTGGCTGACGGGGCCGACGGCGGGGTGGGAACCTCCTTCGAGGAGGTAAGTGCCTTTTCAAGTCCTAGACCAGGTAGCTTTGCAGCGGACCGTGCACTTGTCCTAGAACCAAAGAACTGAGGGCGTTGCTTTAAAGAAAGGGAAGTCGAAGCCTGCGGGGCGCAGCATCGGCGAGGACCAGAAATGACAAACTGCGCCGCATGCTCACATCCAATTGCGCGACGTATCTTAGCACACTCTCATACGAATGGCAAGCAGCTGGGCACTGTTCGGAACTGTGAGAATACACAATCGGAACTCGTAACCGGACAGCAAACCTCAGGCTTTTCCCTGGCATCATCCCATGTATCGCAAAAAGGGTGGGAGTGGATGATACTCATCGAAGATGGTCGATCAATTAATGAAGGGGTGCGATTGCAACATTGTTCCCCAATAGGACAGCGTTTTATCGAGAGAATTCATTTCAATTGCGACGAGAATGGCGCAGAATTGTGGTATGAGGAATAGAACGCGTAGTACAAGGTCAGCTGGCCATGGATTGGCGAGAATTTCGGGTATCTCCGTTGTCGACTCGCTCGCATTTGGTCTGCCTGGGATGTATAGCGTGTATATATATTTGCTTTGCAAGGCAGCACGATCGTACACTAAGGTCCACGAAACCAAACAGTGGTCGATTCAGACGCCACTATGATGATTACAGTACAACCGAGTTCGGCCTGTTCAAAAGATCTTTCCATAACTCGTGAAGCTGACAAAACACGGAAATCATCCCTAAAGAGCCAGACCAAACAAGGCCCATCGTGACCAAGGGTGACCTTATAGCCTGGCTAGGGTGCCGAAGCCATCGTGACCAGGCACCACACCAGCGGCAGGGCCACCTTTCCCGAACATCCTCCTCAGGTCGTCCACAAGAGCTTCCGGTTTTTCATACGCTGCAAAGTGGCCACCAGAACCATGTTCCGACTCAAACACAACGGTCGCCTCAGCGCGAAGGAACCTACACAATGCATCGCACTGAGCCTGAACCCACGAACAAAGCACAAAAGGAAAATGACGAACGCTTTGGGGTAGTGGACAATCTCCTTTGGAAAGAAAGATATCCCGACAGGCACCTTCACCTGTTGCATCCGCAGATCCACGGAGTCGCCTGATCCCATCACCTCGAAATATATCCTCACTGACGCTGCCGGACCCGCCCGCGAAAACCAGTAGATCGATACCCACGTCAACACTGACCAACTTCATTAGAGAGAAACGCCCACAAAATCAACGTCCAGAATTAGGGACGCACCTTCTTCATCTGTCCAAGGGTAAGAGTCTGACCACTCGACGAGCTTCTCGTATATCCATGCCAACATCCCGACGGGTGAGTCCGCCAGACTATAGCCCAGTGTCTGCGGACGTGTGGACTGCAGTATGAGATAGCCGTTGCCTTTTGTCCGAAATGCCGAGTGGTTCGCGGAGCCCTCACGCTCGTGCTGTGTGTACGGTGTGACGAGGTATTTGACATATTGTACCGGAGTGCTCCAGAATGAAATCGGGCGTGCACTGGCGATTGGCGATAGATCAGAATGACGTGGGAGCGTGAGAGTGACAAGCGTTTTACGCAGGGAAGTTGGTGTGGTACGCCTTGACATGTTGGGGACCGTACAGCGATGCTGTGATGCGCGTCAGCTAAGCAAACAGTTGCACTCGTCAGTCTCAGCAGCGATAGCAAAGATGAAATAACGCACGAAGTATCCCCAATCGCCGCCCTGAGTCACATATTCGGAGTAGCCGAGCGATAACATCAGCTTGTTCAGGAGCTTTGAAACTTTATAAGTACGAGAAATCGCCATAGGGTTAGATGGTGTCTACCTCCGCGTAGTTCCTTGAACGAAATCCCCGATTCGAGGCACCTTCTGACCATGCATACCCGGGAATACTCGGCGCCACAACATGAAAGGAAGGATGGCCGGGTCCAGCCGCGGTCAAGAGCGGCAACATCTTCGTCACCTCGATAAAGCTTCCGGGCCCTAACAAGATACGTGTCAGCACTACAGGCTAAGAGGAACGTATGGAGTGGACGTACACCCATGGACAAAAAGCAGTGGGATCGCGCCCTGCACTTCACTCCTCTGATGGACATAATGAATATTTAGCACCCCAAATCCTTCGACTTCGATGTCGCGCGTGAACATTGGAAGCTTGTTGAGTTCGCGCTCGTGGGCACGCCAGTCGTAGCTGTCCTTCCACTTGTTGACCAGACGTTTCAGGTCGGAGAGAGGGACACCATAGTCCCAGCCGGCATCGTCTATTTCATCCGGGAAGCGGGCATCGGAAAGTTTGCGACGAAGGAGAGCAAGAGCATCATCTGGTACGGAAATTTGGAAGGGGGTTTCAGAGGGCATGTTGTTAGGTAGGTTATGACTCGGTAGGAGAGCAAGTTATGGTGCTTATGCATCATCCGGGGCGGGAATAGAAGAAGCTATCGGGCCGGACAGCCAGTCCGATTGGAGGAGTAAAATAGGCAGACACGAAGGCGGATTGAAAATAAGGTTGCATGTCTGACTTGTAAGAAGTCAACGGTGCGCCATGGTCAGACGCGACTGTGGTACGATGTTGCACGCCAATTCAAAGGCCATTTGCCGCGTACGACGCTCGATTAGGACCACACTGTCCGCGGCAACTCACGGGCCGATGGGACGACTTCGGGCAGCGGGCTCACATTTAGGAATCATGCTCAGGATGTCTACCAAATACCGCGCAACACAGGGATACTCGCAAGCTCATTGAAGCACACGCCCAGAAGCCGTGGCACACCGACGAGCGGCAATGCAGACTCGCTTATTATAATGATATGTCGCATACACATGACGCAAGCGTCTCTATACCCTGTACCGCCGTGCCGTTTTTGTGAAGAATGTCTGGAGGACGTACACCTGGAGCCTGTACGGGCATCAACAAAAGGTAAAGTAGACAACCGGGGAACTTACATTGCCATGGCAATGACAGCCAACGTCTCCAAAACTGCGTACCAGAACAGACGGCTGGGGAAGGAGAGGAGAGAGATGGCGTCAATGGAACGTACGCGCAAAGCATGAGCACAGCGCACCTTTGTGTGGACTTCACGGTCGAAAACCCACGGTTTTCGCGGGTGTGAAAGCTAGGTGACGATTCTCTAATCAGAAATGGAGACGGAGAGGAACGAATGTGAGACAAACTATTTCTGTGTGCGCTTTATGCTCATGAATTGACTGTTCAGCCTATATATGCTCTCCTCAAGCGCCGAAGTTTGTTCCTGAATCTGTCCCGCCTTCGCTGGAGCATCACGTCTCGGTTCGTTCTCGATCATGATGTCAATGTCGACGAGTTTGTCGGTAAGCGTGCTCATGTCGTTCTCGAAGCAGAAGGAGTATTCCCCGACGGTGTTGGCAGTGAGGACATAGTCTCCTTGGCGCTCGCGTTGTCCATCGAGGATGACCTTGTCATTGGGGTCCTTTATCTCAAAGTCAACATCAAAGGAGCCTCCGCTCTGAACGGCAAAGTAGAACTGGGGAAGGGGACACGTGTTAGGTGAATAAAGACGGTGGATGGGAGGAGGGAACGCACGCCAATTTTTTCTCCGGCTTTGTCGACGTCTGCATAGAAACATAGACGCTCGTTTGGTGTGAGAAGTGTCGTAAGAGAAGTTGAGTATACAGTTGTGGCGAGGCCGAGGAGAGCGAGTAGGGAGGTGGTGGCCACCATGGCGGATGAAGGAGAAGGGGCTTGAAGGCGTGGGAAGGATGAGGTCACGCGCGCTTGCACTGCGCTTGCTGTTTGCTCACCGGACCGGACGGCCTCACCTTTTCTACCCGACCACAATGGGCTCACTGTGGGACAAGATATTGCAAACCAACCAAGACCGATGCAGCTCGTTGCACGTATTCTTATGCCCTGCTTCTTCTTCGCACAGTGCTTCCTCGGCAGTTTCGACACCTCTTGGCTCCAGGCTTGAGCTCTCTTTTTTCCAATCCCCACAAAAACCCCGCGTCGAAATGTATGCGTCTCCACCTCCGCTCATGCGCTCTCAGGATCACCAGAAGCTTTCTCCTGCTTTGGCTGCATCGCCTCACCTATTCACTCCCCCCGTCCCGTTCAAAGGTACAGTCACCCCTGGGTTGTCACCGATTGATCACTCTCCCCGTCCTCCTAGACCAATTCACACCTTGGCACGCATTCCGCCTCGTCGACCTTTTCTTGAGAAACTTCTTACTGTCACGGATGACTCTGATAAAGAAGGCCTTATATCCGAGAACGACGATGAAAAAACTTCTCCCCCGCCTTCCTCAATCCATCTAGGGTTTACATCCACCCCCCTGAGAGCCACTCCGAGGCCATCTGTTTCCCCCTTCTCTTCCCCTTTGTCGGTTTCATCTTCTCTCGAAGCTCCATTCTTTTGCACGGCTACACCTTTTCACCGCTCTGAACCCTCCCCGACTAGGAAGCGACAGGGTTCCATTGTCCAATCTTCGGCCAAGACTCGGAAGCGTCGTCCCACTGCTGTCAGGTCTCCATGCGCCCGAGAGAACAAGCGCCTTAAGGCCATCACCTCTGAGCATTCGCCGTCCCCACCTGCCCCTTCCCATACACGTACCTTTCCGTCCTCGATACCGATTAACCCCGAATTTCCAGGATTTTACGTCCGCTTTCCGGTCATCCCTCCAGTGCTTAAGGCGTACGTTGCTTTATCTTTGTTCACCCTTTCCCTTACACTCCCTTAGGCCTTCCGGCTGTACACTTAACCCTCCGCGCGACGCTCTCGATCTTTACACCCCGCGCCTCGTCCGCGGCTCAGGCCACACCAAAGTTGGCCTCTGTCCAATCTGTTCCTGCACAGGAAGGGGAAAAGTTTGGTTGAGCATGAAATTCTCTGCATACAAGTGGTATGCACTGTACCACGCCACGCGTTCTCATCCTCACACCGCACACACAGCGTCCTGCCTTCTGTCATGAGCGCCTTCTAACGTTATCCCGTCCGATGTGTGTACAATAGCTACCACATGCAATATTTCCATGGTGCGTCAGAGCCAAACGTGACTTATCGCCTTAGCCAAGGCTCGTGTCTTATCAGGCGTTGCTGCGTCCACCGCGCGCCCGTTCTCCCCGCCGACCGCCTTCCGCACAACTCCACGCAATCGACCAGGTAAGCTTGAGCGTACGCAAATGCTCGAAGGCCGGTGCCACCGCTGCACTCGCTGGGTGCCCGTTCAAGGTGTTAAAGATGCCGATGCCAAGGTACCGTTTTCATCGCCCTTGAGTGGTGGATCGCTAAATTCAGGCGTCGGGATGTAAAGGTGAAGGAACTCTTCTGGTAAGGGAAAGCGATGGCAGTCTGCGAACTAGCTTGATTTGTGCAATCGGTTTTCAGGTGGAAACATGCAGCAACGTGCCACGGCACGAGCACGATACCCGGCGAGCGCAACATATTTATTTCGGATCCAATCAACTGAATAATATCAAGCACGCAAACCCGTTTTCTGTATCACTAGAACCACAAGTCTCCTCTCTCTGCTCTCATTTGGACCTCAGTATCATCTGCATGGTATCCAATATTAACGGACTCTAGACTGCACCTCATCATCCTCGTCCAATCACTGTTTTCGTACCGCCTACGTCTCAGCTGCTGTATTTCACTGTTTACTGCTCTGGCCCTCCTTCAATCGGCTTCCTTCTCTTTGTGTATTTGTTCAAGGCACTGTATCTCTTCCATTAACAACATTTCATCCTCTCATCACGCATTCCCATCGACATTTCCACTGCTCAACTCACTGCTGATGTTAACCTTAACCCTTCTTTTCCCCCTTCAAATTACGTAATCATACTCACTCTCCGCTCCTCACCATCTTGACACATTTAACGTGCTTGCACTTTTTCGTCGCGTTAATCCAATTTTTTAAATCATGAACCAATATGACCTTCTCGCGTGCGTCTAGCCTCACATCACACGAAAGCAGTAGATCTCGTATGCGTGGAGACCATGCAGCGGCAATTGATCCATTGGGCGAAGTCCTCGATAGGTCTGCTGAAGGCTAGTTTTTAAACCTCACTGGCTGTAGCCCCATTTTCAGGAAAAAGACAACTGACGAGAAGACCACCCTGGGCCTAACTGTCATGGGACCCGGTATGTTCGAGCGCAGTTGTTGGTTCATCGTCCTTTCCATGACCCGAAACACGTACTGAGGCTGTGGGTTGTCCTGATCAACATCGTGGCTGTCGGAGTGACATCCTATATATGGGTCGTGTCTTCTCACTTCTTCTCAGCAGTCAGGACGCTGTCTGACAGTCCGGTGTCGTAGATCAGTTTTCGAAGTTTCAGGCATTCAAGCTTCAGCTTCAGGTACCGACATGGTAGGCTAACGATGTATACGCTGAAGTGGATTTCATCCTATCTTGGTCCTTCCGTTGTCTAGAACCGTTATCTTATCCATCTATCTTCATACTATCCACGGGTTGACGAGACACCTATTATCAAGACATCCTTTTGATGCTTATGCTGTACTCATACACTGAGTACAGTCCGACTCTCTCTCTGACTAAGACGTGGCTGCAGGTATTTTTTAGATGACGTACACGATCTCGCTAATATCGCCCCCTCCATGCGCCAACTCAACGGTACTATATCCGTATCCTTTCACCTCACGACTGAAGATGGCCCAGGTCCAACGTATTCGTTCTTGTTACTCAGGTACTCCCGTTATTTTTCGCTCACTTGAATTTAAACAGCCCCGCGACGTCAAGTCCTGCGTCCTGCGTCCAGTGCCTCGTCCTTTTCGAGAGGGATCGCGTTCGTAGTTTCATACGATGATATTGTAAGTAAATCACTCGTACATGCGATGATTATTTCACTACGATTCGAGCTGGTGTCCCGGCAGGATCTTGAGATGCATGACAAGCGATCGAATGGCTTCGCGAGGAGTATATGCGCCTTTGGACGTGATGAATTTTTCCGCTCGCCTTCCTACTCTGTTCAACGTAACGAGAAATTTGCAACTGCCAATTAAACTCACACACAACGCACTTGACTCTCTAGCCGTCCTATCCCATTCAGGGTCAAAGCTTCTGCACGCTTCCCCGAAGCGGCTGCGCTACTTGCAGGAGAAAGTGAGCTCCACGGGCACTGATCTTAGACTCCATAGGTGGTGTATGAGTGGCGGTTTTCTAGAAGAGAACTCATACGAGATTGCTGATACACCCAAAGACTGATAACTAGGCCTTGCACGAAGTACTCTTTGTCCAAGACAGGCAGGCCTGCAAACCTTGCGTAATGGGCATTGTCGTGGATAGCTGTTTCTCCTTCGTACTACGAACATACAGACGTATTATACAACATGGTCACTTTGACTTCCCTTCCCTTGGACTCCACTCAATACTCGAATCGACTTCACGCCTGGGGCGTGATGGGGCTCCACTTGAAAAAGACAAGGTCCGGGTCATACTCCTTTTTGAGTTTCTGAAGCCTGGCGTAATTCTCGCCAAAGAGCGCTTCTGCCGTTATTCCCGTGCGAGCAGTTCTCGCAGCGGCCAAGGTCACGTATTCGGAGGCTGGGAGAGATTTATGAGTACATAGGTATCCGCCTGCTTGTTCTCCTGTCGCTCACCGTAGTTCCCGTAGCCGGTATTCTCTGATTTCGGTATAATTTTCTCCCCCTCGATGACGATTCGACCCAACTCCTCTGTAGCACTGCGCGCCACATCAAGTTTGTTCGCGTCTTTAGCAGGCCACGAGGCCATTACGCCGACGTTGACTCGGGGCCCTCTGATGTGCGCAGTGGCATGGTTCGGGACGGCCAGCACCTTATTCGTCGGGATTAGTTCAAATACGGTGAACAGCTTTAAGCCGGTGTTCTTTGAGAGCTCGGCGTGAAGAGGCATCAGCTTTTCTGCTACCTCCACTTGAGGTCCACTGGAGAAAATCCCCTTTATATAAAAGTTACTTCCATATTCGACATGGGAATTCTACGTTGATAATGATCACACAGCATATAAATGACCAGTGGAAGGTGCTCACTTGGATGGCATTAAGTTCCTCGTAGGGGATTTCCTTGCAAGTGTTCATGAAGGGACCTGTTCAGGTGGTACAATCTCGTTCACGCACATGAAGTCGAGATCTAGGGGATAACTTACCAATGTCGAAGAAAGGCTTAAAACGGGCGAGACCTTCTTCCTCTGAACCGTTTAAGAAAAGAACAAATAGAGCGAGTGGCTGTCATTTGTTCCGCGTTAGTGATCAGGTGGCAATAGACACCAGTCGAAAGTGCGCACATTTCCATTGGGATCGGCGGTCTGGGCATAAAAGATGGTCTCCTTTTCTGATAGACCCTGATTCCAAAAGTTGACCACCGTCTCTACTGCCTTAGGAATCGCGGGCGGTGGGTACGCGATGATTCCAGCGAAAACGGTACGCCGTTGCGGGTGAAGCCGAAGGACAAACTCAGTTACGACACCAAAGTTGCATCCCGCGCCGCGAATTCCCCAGAACAAGTCCGCGTTTTCCGTGTCGCTAGCAGTCAGTATATCTCCGCGAGCTGTAACCACGGTAGCCTGACAATGCCCATGAGACAGTAGAATGAGGGGTGTGCGGAGGGCCGTACTTTCACGAGATTGTCCAAAGCCAGCCCGTGCTGGCCAGTCAGGAAGCCATATCCCCCACCTAGGAGAAGGCTGATATTGGTGCTGTGAATGGCGCCGGAGTCAGGAGCAGCAGGAAAGTACGCACCCTCCGACACCAGTCTTTACATGGTGTGTGAGTCAATCGGAAATGAAACATCGGGACGAGCTTACATGGTTTACGGTACCCGCAACCGTAGCCAGCCCGTACACGATCGCTGCCCTATCGACCGTTTCCCAAATCGCACCACCGCCGACGTATGCTAGTTTTGCTGCCGGATCTATCCTTACACCCGATAAATGGCGAGACAGATCGATCACGACACCGTCCTCGACAGACGAAGCACCAGCCGAGCTATGCCCGCCGCCGCGGATAGCGGTTGGGTAGTTGTTCTGCTTCGCATACCTTAAGACGGTCACGACATCTTGAGCGTTCTTGACGAATGCGACGGCTTTGGCACGGCGCTCAGCAGTGATGGCCCAACGGGAAATGGCCTTGGCGTAACCAGGATGATCCGGAGTGATCCAATCGCCGGTGAAGGACTCGGGTTGAATAGACATGTTCACAAAGGCTCGATGAGGCCGAAACTGCCAGCGAAGAGATGGCGTTGATAATCCCCGCTGGGATTTTTGTTCAGTTCCCGCGTGAAACACTGGCACGCTTGCCTTGTCTTATCTCTTAGACCCTGTGAGTTGATTTGTCATTTGTTCCCAATCTGTGAAAAATCGATGGAGATGATAGAGATGACGATGATTGTCCCTTGTTTGATCAACTTGGAGAGTCGGACAGGAAACCGAATCGCGACACACTGTAGCACTGTCAAAAAATGGTTGGTTGAGGTCGTTGAGACCTTTTCTATTGTTAGGTCAGGACCTGTACTCGGATACCCTTCTTCGTTTCGACGACAATTGGAGAAGAGGAGACTTAAAGAGACTCACCAACTCCCCATGTTTGAGCACTATCAGCGAAGCTAAAATAGTGTGCAGGTTTTAAGATTGAAATGAGCTTGAATAGAATTGACCGTGACTGAGAGAAAGCGCCAAACCGGTGATCACGTGAATGGGTTGACGCACTTGCCCGTGGTTCAAGCCAAGGCTCCGTTGCACCGTGCACCGTGGCGCTCAGGAAGGATAATCGACGACCACGAGTCTTACTGTGTCGAGCATTGAAACGGATCAGGTCTTCCAAGCGATTGGGGGGGTGCTGTAGCGAGTGCATGCCTGCTGGCCTCGGAACCGGCCCAACTCGACCTCTGCCCGACCGTCCGCGTGCACCATCCGAATCCGACCTCTGCCCGACTCGACCAACGCCACAGGGCGGCGTGCGCGCGCTCCCATCATCATCTGCTCCACACTTTTATTCGTGGTTATGCACAAGTAGCCTAGGCCTTATTAGCTACTTTTAATCTTGTATTTAACCCCTCTGGCCTGACCCAGACCTGTGTGCAATCGAAAAGCTCGCTTTTTCCCCCTTTTTGTGTGCTTTTTCCAGCGGTCGAGCGATTAACAACCGCCATTCCGCTTTACTTTTGCTCCTTGCGCGTTCTCGGATCGAGCGTGCTTGGTTCTATTGCTTATTGCCTTCCATTTCCTTCGAACTCACGGCGGACTTTCCGTCTGCGATTTAGTGCTTTCGTGACGCTCTTTATGTGACACTGATGGGACGAGAATACGGTGAACTCGAGCTCGAAATCTGGCAATGCTCGTCCCCAATTACACCGACGACAAGTAATGTTTACGAAAAAGGGTCGAAGAGGATGTTCGGGACAGATTTTACCCCTGCTCCAGGTTACCTGTGAAAATTCCCATGACTCATATACGTTTACAGGTCATCATCCACGCTACTAGTAGGTCCCACTCTGTGGTTTTTTCACCTTAGAATCCGTTCTTAGCGAAAACATATTTTTGACCACCAGGATAAACTCCCCTCGCAATCGCGTTCTTCACACCCACGGGGCAATCCAAGGTAGACGTCTGTGGCGAACGAGGGAAGGAACGGCTGTGAGTGGGCCCTATATCGCATACATCACAAGGTTTTTTGAGGCGTACCCCTCGTCCTAAACGTGTGATATCAGGCTGTCGGGAAAGGCGCACAGGCGCGAAATTGGGCACAAATGTCCCATGATTGGGCTCAATAAATCAGTGGGCGCGTTCTCTTCTTACTTCTTGGTGTTAGAAACTGTTCACATAAACCCTAGGTCATCGCCTCATCCCTCGCCTCACCTGAGAAGGTCGAGGTTCGTATCATGGACTCATAGATGTCTCCCACAGTTTGTCTAATTTGAATTCAAGTCGATGGCAGGAGAGCCCCTGGTAGCAAACCTAAAGGCATGCAGCTGGGTGGCCACAAGACCTCCGTTCCAGGCGCTTTGCCTAGAGGACTGGCAGCAAAGGCGTGGTGGGGTGGAGACTTGATCGACGTTAATGCCGACGCGGACGACTGGAGTATGTGTTCGTCTCTGCTTCCAAAACTACCACTTATTAACTCACGCGCAGCCGAATTTGAGAACGCACCGGCAAGGTCTGGAGGCCCCAACACCGTTGGGGTGGGCTGGGGCGGCGCTGCAGATGATGAGGACCCATCGGCCGCGTTTGAAGACCCCGCACCACCATTCGTACCTATTCCTCGGAGCTCACGACTCCGCCTGAGTTCTCCCCTGCTCCTGCATCGGCATCAGTCACCGCACCTGCGCGGACCCTTGCTGCGAGTGGGGTGCGAACCTCGCGTGTAGGGGTGCTCTCACCTTCTCCAAGTCCGTGCATGATACCGCCGCCATTTCCATCGCCAAGTGCGCGCGCAACGTCTCCGGTTGCTCCCCCTGCATCGGTCCCAAGGACGGCTGGGATGACGAAATAGGAAAAGGTGGCTGAGATTGCTCGCAGGAAGGAAGAGCACAAGCAGGTACGTTTTCTGTTTTCCGCTCACAGTTTTTTAACGGTGTTTGGACGGTCATGCAGGGCTTATGTTGGCAGTGGTTTTTTAGAGGATCGCGCAGTTGAAAGAGCAGAAGAAGAATGCGGCTGTAGCAAAGGATAGATGAGTAGGTGATGCATATCGCGTTATCTTTACTAGTGTGTTACTAGGAATGGACCATCATGACGTTGAATAATTTATGATAGTCCGAGTCAGCAGTTTTCTAAGTGGCCGTTTAATTTCTAATTATTCGGGCGTTCTTATTTAAAATAAAAATATTATGACATATATATGGTTTACAATAAACGGGTGGGTCAGATGAGGCAGTGCACGGCGCCCTTAATTCTCACATCCCACCTTTTGCCAATCATTCTGTCCCAACGAATCGATTTCCCTTCCACAGGCCACATTTCTTCCCTACTTGTCACATGGGCGACCAGTCAGAATCAACTCGTTTCCGTGCACATTTTGAGTCTGCCTTTCAGGCGTACAAGAAGGAGACCGGAATAACGTTGGCCGAACATCCACTTGCTATCCAACTCCAGAGTTGCCACTCCGTCGAATCCATGACTGCCCTTGTACAGGAACAAGCATCGGCTTTCAACGAATTCCGAGGAAAGGATAGAGTCATCAAATCAGTTAAGAGTACTCTATCAATCTTAACCAAGCTTTCTGCCACTGCCTCCCATGACGATGTTGTTGGCCTAGTATGTCGAAAGGATCCTGATAGTGTGTCTCACTGGCACCTCTGATGCTTTTACAGCCATTCCCACCTGCAAGTGCTATACACGCTGGCTTTGCTATCTTATTTGATGTATGTGCCATACTGTTGTTCCCTTGCGGATATATGATCTTATGACGTCCACGTGTATCAGGCGGCCAAGGGCATGGATCCCAATTACGACGCACTCGTCGACTTGCTCGGATCAATCGAACACTTTCTTCTGCGCCTTGACATATATACCCACATCCCCCATACACCCGCCTTGGACGAGATGGTGGTCAAGATAATTGTGGAGTTGCTTTCTACCCTCGCACTGGTGACCAAGGAGCTTAAACAGGGACGAGCAAGTAAGTCCACCCCCATTGAAGAGTCACCTTACTCAATCCAACGCAGAAAAATTCGCAAAGAACCTTTTTGGAGAGAAGGACATCGAGGCGGTGCTACAGAGATTAGATCGACTCACGCAAGATGAGGCCCGTACTACCGCAGCGGAAATTTTCAAAGTGATTCACGGTCTCGTCCAAAATGTGAATCGAGTCATGGATGGTGAGTAACGCATTCATCTCATCACCCACTATCCGTTGAGCACCCTTCTCTAGGTGGAAAGCAATCTGTCGATGGTATCCGGCAAGCTCTCGGTGTGTTCTGTCGGTAACGGCAGCCAGTTCCACCTCTGACTGAGCGTTAGAAATCCTACACAACATGGCGAGCGACAAGAACAAGTCAAAACGTCTGTTCATTCCTGGTGTTCCTATTGCGGACAGGGAGTACTGAAATGACATGGCAGGTGACGAATTACAACGAGATATCCAAAATTGGCTCTTTCCCGCACTGCAGCCTGGTTCGTGGATGGTGAGACGTTTTCCGATTGGAAAGCATCGGGACCGAGTTCCTTGTTGTGGATGCATGGGAAACGTGAGTCGCCGTCTGGCCCTCACGTTTTGACAGAGATTGATAATTTTCCTCCCTGGTAGCGGGCGCAGGAAAGAGTGTTCTTTGGTACGTGAAACTTCCGATATCCTTTCTCAGGAATTTATGATGTCGGCCAGTTCCACGATCATCCAGGAAATCGAAGCAATGTGCAAATGCGGGCTTGCATCACTCGCGTTCTATTACTATGACTTCCGGGAAGACAAAAAGAAGGACCTGCGCGGGCTGCTCTGTTCTGTTCTGTTCCAGCTTTGTGACCAGTCGGACTCCTACCACGATATCCTTGCCACTTTCTATTCCACACATCGTCATGGCGCACGAAGTCCCAGCGATAATGAACTCGCCGAGTGTTTGAGGGAGCTATTGGAACTCTCAGGACAAGCTCCTGTTTATTTAGTTGTCGATGCGTTGGATGAATGTCCAATTACATCTGATGTGGTGTCCCCCCGCGACAAAGTCCTGATGCTTCTAGAGGACCTCGTTGATTCAAAGCTCGCGAACCTGCGTATATGCGTTACTAGTCGCCCCGAGGCCGACATCAAGATTGTCCTTGAACCCTTGACTTTCCGGTCCATATCCATTCACGACGAGGACGGACAAACGAAGGATATCGAGAACTATATCAAGTCCACTGTTAAATCGCATAAAAAGATGCGAAGATGGAAGCCGGAACACAAGCAGCTTGTCATTGACGCCTTAACAGCGCGAGCTGATGGAATGTAAGTCATGAACACCTGATCTCGTCACAATTCTCACTGACAGCTCTACTATAGGTTCAGATGGGTGTATTGCCAGCTCGGCTACTTGGGTAACTGCTTCCCAGGACGTATCCGACGTGCTCTGGACGAATTACCAGAAACACTCGACGAGACATACGAACGGACGTTGCGAGAGATCCAGAGTACGAACTGGGAATATGCCCGACGGCTGTTCCTATGCGTCTCGGTGGCTAAACGCCCGCTCACTCCGGAAGAACTGGCCGAATTCCTGGCATTTGATTTTGATGCAGGACTGATTCCGAAATTCTGCAAGGATTTCCGCCAGGAAGACCCATTAGAAGCGGTGCTGTCGACATGCACCACATTGCTTGCACTTGTCAATATCGACGATTCACCAATTATACAATTTTCTCACTTTTCGGTGAAAGAATTCTTGATGTCCACCCGCTTTGCCGAAAAACCCGACATTATTTCGAACCGCTTTCACGTGTCTTTGACACCCGCCCACACCTTTGTTGCACAAGCATGTCTTGGAATTTTACTTCATTTGGACAAAAAAGTCACCCAAGACGACCTGGAGAAATTTCCTCTCGCAGAATACGCAGCGGCACACTGGGTCGAGCATGCCCGTTTTGAGGGTGTGTCGGAAAATGTCGAAGAAGGGATGAAACAGCTGTTCGATACAAGCAAATCACATCTTGCGGTTTGGGTCTGGATACGCGACCCAATCCGCTTGACGCGACACAAAAGATGCAAAACGCCGCCACAGCTCCCGCGAAGCGCATTGCATTACGCAGCCTTTTGTGGCTTTCCCTCTGTTGTACAGTTTTTAGTCGCCGCACACCCCAGAGATGCGCATTCACAGGACTCTTTTAATAACTCGACCCCATTACACCTGGCGCTAGAAAGGGGACACGCGCAGGTCGCCCGTTTGCTCGTCGATGACGGTGCGGACTTGACAGCCCAGGATAATTACGGGTGGACCCCGTTGCACGTCGCCGTACAGGAGGGAAGTGTTGATCTGGCACGCTTTCTGATCGAGCACGGTGCGAACGTGAAGGCCCTGGAGGAGGATGGGTCGACTATGTTGCATTTCGCCGTGCAGAGGGGAAATCTAGACATTACACGCCTTCTCGTCGAGCACGGTGCGGACGCAACAGCAGAGGACGAAGACGGGTTGACTCCATTGCAGTTGGCGGTACAGGATGGAAGCGCGGATCTAGCACGTTTTCTCATAGAGCACGGTGCGGACGTAAAAGCCAGGGATAAAGATGGGTCGACTCTGGTGCATTTGGCTGTTACGAATGGCAGCGTGGATCTGGCATGTTTACTCATCGAGCACGGGGCGGATGCCACAATACACAATAACCGCGGGTCAACCGCATTGCATTGGGCTGTACAGAAGGGAAGCGTGGATCTGGCACCCTTACTTCTCGGGCATGGTGTGGACGCATCAGTACAGGACAACGACGACTTGACCCCATTGCATTTGGCAGTAGAGGCCGGAAGCGTAGATCTGACGTGCCTACTTGTCAAGCATGGAGCAGACACGACGGCAAAGACATACCGCGGGACAACGCCGTTGCACCTTGCAATGAAGAACGAAAGTGCCAGTGTGGATCTGATCCGCTTGCTCGTCGAGCATGGCGCGGACACGACAGTCTCTGACGAAGTCGGGTCGACGATGTTGCATTTGGCAGTGCAGAAGGAAAGGGTGGATCTGGCCCGCCTGCTTGTCGAACATGGCGCGGACGCGACAGCCAAGAACAACCGCGGGTCGATGCCGTTGCATCTAGCGGTGAAGAATGGAAGCGTGGACCTTGTGTGCTTGCTCTTAGAGCATGGCGCAGATGCAACAGCCGAAGACGAAAACATATTGACCCCGTTACACGTGGCGGTGAAGAACGGAAGAATGGATATCACATGCCTGCTCGTTGAGCATGGTGCAGACGCAAATGCTCGAGACAAGGACAGATCGACTCCGTTGCATTTGGCCGTGACAGACGGAAGAGTAGATCTCATACGCTTGCTCATTGAGCATGGCGCGGACGCGACAGCCAAAAACAACCACGGGTCGATGCCGTTGCATCTAGCGGTGAAGAATGGAAGCGTGGACCTTGTGTGCTTGCTCTTAGAGCATGGCGCAGATGCAACAGCCAAAAGTGAAAGCATATTGTCCCCGTTACACTTGGCGGTGAAGAACGGAAGAATGGATATCACATGCCTGCTCGTTGAGCATGGTGCAGACGCAAATGCTCGAGACAAGGACAGATCGACTCCGTTGCATTTGGCCGTGACAGACGGAAGAGTAGATCTTATACGCTTGCTCATTGAGCATGGCGCGGACGCAGGAGCCAAGGACAAGGACGGATTGACCCCATGGCATTTGGCGGTGAAGGATGGTCGAATTGATATCACAGATGTGTTCGTCGAGCACTGCGTGAACGTGCCAGCCTGGGACCGTGGCGGCGCAACCCCGTTGTATTTGGCGGTGCAGAATGGAAGCGTGGATGTGGTACGCTCTCTTCTACGCCATGATGCGGATGCAAGAGCCGAGAACCGTGATAGAGCAACTCTGTTGGACTTGGCGGTGCAGAATGGAAGCGTGGATGTAGTGCGCTTGCTTCTATTGCATGGTGCGAAGGCAAGACACTGGAACCCTGACAGAGCAACTCCGTTGTATTTGGCGGTGCAGAATGGAAGCGTTGATATGGTGCGCTTGCTTCTAGAGCATGGTGCGGACGCAGAAGCCTTGAGCCGTCACGATCACGGGACAACTCCGTTGAATTTGGCGATGCGGGAGAGAAGATGGGATCTAGCAGACCTTCTCCAGGGCAAGAAGTAGAAGCACCGCAGTCCCCACCACATCAGATATCATGGCTTTCTGAGGTATTGCAACTAATCACTTGTTGGACGTGATGCGGCAAACATAACACTTCCAAGTTAGGTACAAATCTGGCAGCCAAAACTGCAGCATTAGGAGGATGGTGTTATTCTATCATATAGTTACCGTCGAGCCTTACAGGCTGTAATATGCACAAATTCCTGTCGTATGGATCGTGTCTAAGATGATAGGGACAAAACAACGTGCGTACACGTTGCGTGCAGTGTTATCATTACCGATAAAGCTCGACACAACCACAAGACTTGACAAATGCTACAGCGGGGACAGTCATCAGCGCGAGATGGCCTGCGCGCTCACAGCGCGGTAGCGCACATGCGATCTGTCGACGACGTCTAGTAATGAGAACGGCACTCCACGCAGCGGTACAGCCTTCGAGCGCTGCAGCATCGATGAGAACTCACAAAGCGAGCATGCACGATGGCTCGCTATCGCTACCACCATTTGCATATGCCCCAGCTGCATCGCCAAGCCAAGACAATCGACCGTCTAGGTCTGAAATCTTCTGGTGAGTTTGTCCCCCATTGTCGTTGCCTCTGGCGCGGGCCCCGCCGAGCTAGCGATAGCCGCTTCTCGGGTCTATCAACCGTCCCTGAGGCCTGAGTGATTAACCGAGGACGCCGCGCCTACGGTATCTCCCTGGGACAAGTGATCGTGCTGGCCCGACGGTCCTCTGCGAGTTTGGTTGCTCGGGTTCTCGTCTTCTACTAACTCCGCTCCGAACTAAGCAGAACACCGCCACGCTTTCTTCTGGTCGTGCCAATGACTGTCATCTGACAGGCCATAATAATCCATGTATCCAATCACATTGCCCCAGAGTCCCTAACCCCATCCCTTGTTCAATTTGCGAAGAAAACCAGCATAGCTATGAGGTCGACCTCGAGGTGAGTGCTTGGAAGGCTGCATGAAACGTGAATGACGAGAGCTACCTGGCCGTAAATGTGAGGTAGGAAAGATAGGTTGGCAAATAGTCCAGAATCTATCCCAGGATTGGCGGACTCCGCATTTGTGTTTCACTATAGTAGGCGGAGCCGCCAACGATTGTCCAGTTGACGCGCGAAGAAGTATCTAGCTGCGATGGCGACGGAGGTGACAGCTGACTGTCCTCCTTAATCAGCTTGCCGAATATCCTGTGCGGACCGATGGTTGGAATCAAGTTGATATCTGGGCGCGTAATGGTTGGGATAAATGGGGATGCGATGGTCATTCTTAGGGAAGACAGGGTGGGTGGAGGAAGCGGGCGGTTGGACCCCATCCATGCTCGCAGTCCGGGGTGCAAATCATTGAGCTGGGTTACGGTAGTCATCGACGCTGGGTGAAATGGTCGAGGGAAGGGTTTGGATGGCAGAGAGTCGAATACTTCAACTGGTTCCCGTATGGCGAGCCCGGGAACCAAAAGGTTGGGTTTCTGGGGTCTTGATACTTTGGCATCGGGCCCCAGTATCTAACAATCACAATCGTCCATGTCGTTCCGTGCGCGGAGAGAATGAACCGGAGTTGTCACCTACGGGACGTCACGAGGTGGACAGGGCGAAGGTGACAAGGGAATAAGAGACGTCCGATAGGTCGTAAGTGGACTTCTTGGTCCTGGGAAGACAGAGGGAAAAGGTGCGCAGAGTGGGTGGGATCGCAGTCTCAAGATTGCGGCGGAAGGTGTTGAAACCGTAGAATCGATGAGGGACATGACTGGGCAGATGGAAATCGTAGGACGACGAACATGAGGAAAAAGGTAAGTATGGGTACTAGGGCCAGTATCACCAAGACGCACTTAATGGTTTGTTTTCCTCTCCTTCCTCTCGATGACTCCTCTGAATGTAAGGCGCTGTGGTAAAATAAAAATAAAAAGTGAGTTTAGGGCCGGCAAACAGTGGGAATGTTGGCCGACGTTGGCGTGCAAGGCAAGAAATCCCGGTCTGGGTTTTTCTATGGCAGAACTGCCAAAAAATTGTGCAGGTGAAACGTGCCACGTGCAAAGTGGACGATTTGCCCACGATGACACACGGGTGCCGATGTAAGAAGTCTTACAGATTCAAGGTCAGGTACGGTGAGCTGGAGAATCCCAAGGTCGCGTCTCTGGAACCTTGCCAGCTTGGCATCGGTCCCAACATCAGGTCGGTTCTGCGGGAAGACACAGTGGAGGTGGGCGGGGAAGGAGTGGAAGGGGTGGCAAGGAATGGCCTGAGCACATGGAGACGTCCGATTAATTTAAGAGTATGGTCTTCTTGGCTTTTGGGGAATACGAAGAAATGTGTGATTCAGTATGAAACGTGTACGATCGCGGTCGCAACGGTTTGGCCCAGTCATCGTGAGTTTTGCCGAGCTCGGCTGCCTAACTGAATTGCAAACCGGCTTACCAGATACGGTCCGGGTTATCCGTGAGACGGCGGGCCTTCTTTCCGACAAGGTGCGCCATCCATCATGCGCCCCTCTCACCATATTCACCAACCAACACCACCCGCTATTTTACCGACCGTATCCTGAACAATGATCCACTCCGTCATCTTGCACTCCTTTGATCTGATCCTGAAGCCCCCATTCGCACCGACTCGATTATTCTCATTGGTCGACTCGGCCCAACACACGACGTAAGGACGGTCCTGCCTGCGCCAAGACATTGAAGGATAATTTTCCGCCGGCACGAGTGGCCGCTCTCATGGCCTGCATGGCGTGCGCAAACTCGTCCGATGTGGGAGAGCTTGCAAGAAAGGTTGTTGGACTGGTGGCAGGCGCGTTGGGGGACAAGGAAAAGTAATCATTTGATTCCTTTGCTGTTGTCTCAATCTGATCGCAAGTAGGACTGTACGGGACCAGGCATTTCGGGCTGTGGCAATGTTCGTCCAAAAACTCGAGGAGCACGCTGCCAAGATGGTTCCCCGTCATCTGCTACATTCGATCAGACGGATCACAGCCCGATTCTACCCCGGCAGACGAAGGAATCTCCAACTTCGGCTTCAACGCACCAAATGGTGGTGGTGAATCTACACTTGTCAGCCCTGCTGCAGGAGCGGCTGGCGCCTTGGCAGGCTGGGCAATATCTTCGATTGGCAAAAAGGCATGTAGTCTCATCTTCGTACTTCGCCCTCCCTCTCATATCTCCCCACCAGTTTGCGCCCACCGATATGCAACCCGCGATTACACCTGCCGAAGCCCTACCGCTGCTAGTGCCAAACCAGACAAAACGTCCAATTCGCAGCAGATCGTCGGCACCCCCCGTACCCAGTGGTAGCAAACATAAAGGCATGCAGCTGGGTCCGTTCCAGGCACTTTTCTTGGAGGGCTGGCAGCAGAGGCGCGGTGGGGTGGTGACTTGATGGACGTTATTGCCGATGCAGACGACTGGAGTATGTGTTCGTCCCTGCTTTCAAAACTACCACTCATTAACTGCTCCTTTCACACGCGCAGACGGATTTAAGAGCGCACCGGCAGGGTCTGGAGGCCCCAACACCGTTGGGGTGGGCTGGGGCGGCGCCGCAGAAGATGAAGACCCGTGGGTCGCGTTTGGAGACTCCACACCGTCACCTGTACCGACCCCTGTTACGGAGCTCATGTCTCGGCCTGAGTCCTCCCCCACTCCAGCATCAGCATCAGTCGCAGCACCTGCGCGGACCCTCGCCACGAGTGGGGCGCGAACCTCGCGTGTTGGCCCGCTCTCGTCTTCTCCAAGTCCGCGCATGACACCGCTGGCATCTCCCGCCCCGAGTGAGCGCGCGCAATGTCTCTGGTTACTTCCCTTGTATCAGTCCCGAGCATGGCCAGGATGACGAAAGAGGAAAGGCGGTGGAGGTGGCTCGCAGGAAAGAAGAGCGCAAGCAGGTACGTCTCATTTTCTGTTTTTCGCTCACAATTTTTTGACGGTGCTTGGGTGGTCATGCTGGGGCTATCTTGGTGGCGGTTTTTTAGAAGATCGCGTAGTTGAAAGAGCAGAAGAAGAATACGGCTGTAGCAAAGGATATATGACTAGGTGATGCAAAGCGCTAATAGTCACCCAGATGGTGATGTCTGGATGAGATCGTTTTAAATGACGATTGTACCCCCCTACCGTCTAGGCTAAGATCCGTCCCTTTTGCGACGTGGAGTGTGAAGTTATGTACAGCTCAGGATTTCAACGTGGTGTCGTTATCGTTTTAAAGATATTCAGTACGAGTGCATTGTTCCAGAATAATGCGGGTAAGTTCAGATTTAAAACGATAATAAGGCAGCGTGTTGGCAGATGCGCAGGGAAAAGCATGGAAGCGAAAAAAAGCGACGGAGAAAAACAGTTGAGAGTGACCAACAGCCGAAAGGGGAACATATAACTTAGGCCATGGTGTTTGCTTGTTCGGCGAATAGTAAGCAACTGTTTGTGCTTGCTTTGCTGTCAGGGCGTGCAGGTCGTAGGTGACATGGAAAGGCCTCAACGAATAGGGCACCGATGTGCTTGCGAGAGTAGTACAGTCGACTCCCTCCTAACACATACCCCTCCGTCACAGATTGTAGCCATGGGTTATGGGGGAGTATGAGTTTTCGGGATTGTACTAAAAATAGACAAAAAAATTTAATTGAAATTTAGAGCCTTTTGGCGTGAGTAATGATTATGTACGCTGAAAATGGTCCGTGATGTGGGTGGTTGTCAGTGCCCGAGACCTCTTTGACCGTGTCTGATGCGCAAATGAGGCCAAAACATCCTCAAGCTTGTGTGAAACTGGATCCCCATCATGCTCAACACATTGATTTATTTTTTTTAATTGGTTTGTGGTCCATAGTTTACATCTGGTATACATTCTAACTGAAATTGTACTAGTGACAGGTATACGTTTTGCACCACAAAGGGGTATGGGTTATGGGGAATGAGGGAGTTATGGGTTTTTTGTGCGCTTACCCTGCATACCATGTTGGTAACTGAAAAAATGTATGAGATTTGAGGGAGTATGGGTTTTTAGGGGTATGTGTTAGGAGGGAGTCGACTGTACTGTACTTTCCCGAAAAGGCTGTGAGCGCGCGGAGCAGGGCGGATCAAAAGAACCGCAATTCAGAGTGGGTGGCGAGTCGGCGACAACTCGGATCAGAGACGTAGTTCAGTTGCTGGAGGTTGTGGCGCGGTCACCACGCCACGGTCATTCCTTGATTCGTACTCATTTCGTAGGCCTCTTCAAACACCGTAGGTACTGATTTGTGCCCTGAGTTCCTGCGTCCACCCCACGCACACGTGCCCTGAGGTCCCCAACGGGTGCCCGAACAATGTCCGAGCACAATCAGTCAGCTTTTCGGCTTTTTACGTTTTCTACAATGTGTCTTGCTGTCCAATCCCCGAGAAGACAGAAATTTCTACAGTAGATGGCGTGGATTTTTAGCGCAGAAGAAGGGATGATCGACGCTGCACCGGAGTCTGAGGTTCCTGATGATGGCGGGCATCACGGGAGCGCGGGAGCAAAACCAGTGGCAAATAGAGTAGGCTTGACGTTAGACCGCTTAACCCATGCCGTCTCCAAGTCAAAATGGCGGTGCACGCACAGTCCTAGAGCAGTTCACAACGTCCCTTTCCGATCCTTCCTTTTCCTCTATTATTCAATCAGCTACTTTTTGGCAGAGTACACAAATGCCTACTTAGCGCGACTTATCCGTCTGATAAGCTCATGATAAGCAGTTATTAAGGGTTAAGTTTTGTGGGATCTTCCTGATGCGCCTACCGAACAGTACTACTGTAGTCCTATTCTCTCTCTCCTCTGCTATCACATCTTCGCATTTGACTGAGGAGCTACCTCGCAATTTGAATACCAATGGATTCAAATTAGAGTAGATTTACCATTTCCTCCAGCCCGAACCGACAAGCCCGTAGTACGCCGCATTGTTTCATTATCAAGTAACCGGAGGCAGTGCCTGAGCGCACTCTTTGCAGACCTCCAAGCGAGCACACCGCCTTCGAACTGCATTGGTGGACCCCTCGCGCCTCATCTGTTCTCATCGTATGCTCGTCGATTCTCTGTCATCCTAAATTGAAACCCGCTCACTCGGGTCGCATTGGGATATAAAGACCATCGGAAAGGCCACTGATGCCTCATCAACCACTCCTCCCTTTCAATTTCTCTTAGCTATCAACTCCTTTCCTCGACGCCAACACATTTACGATACGCTAGCCATGTTCTCTAAACTCGTCACGCTTTCCACCTTGCTCGGCCTTCTTGCCGCTCTGCCCACAAACGCCGCCGAGATCGAAGTAGTGGCCGGTGGTCCCGATGGACTCATCCAGTACAACCCTTCCTTCGTGGTAAGTCGCCCATACAATTTCCTGTCGTGAACTTCTGGACAAACCATCATCACCAGACGGCCAACCCTGGCGATGTCATCACGTTCGTCTTCAAGCAGAAGAACCACACCGTGACACAGTCCACACTCGAAACCCCTTGTTCGCCCCTTGCTGGCGGATTCGACACTGGCTTGTAAGTCCCTCATTCACCGTTGCGTCCAGCTCGAGTTTTGATTCGTTCTGTCAGTATGCCAGTGGCAGAAAACAAGGAGCCCTTCCCGCGTGCACAATACACTGTGAAAGACACGAACCCGGTGTGGTTCTACTGCCAACAGACCGGCCATTGCCAAAAGGGCATGGTTTTCGCCATCAACCCTGGACAAAGTGGCAAGCTTGTTGAATTCCAGGAGAACGCGAGGAAAACACCCTTGACACTACCTTCCCCTCCGACGACTTCGACGACATCCGAGTCATCCCACTGGACTCCACGCTCTGGGCAGCAGAATGGCTCCCGTGCTCCCCGTGCCGCTCGTCTCGGTCGCGAGCAGTCGTAAACTCCGACTCGGAGTGTTTCTCTTCCATCCACGATCATGACGGACTAATTTATGTGTGGGACTCATTACTTCATGACGACTTTTCGACATTCATTCTTACGACCTGACAATGCACATTTGCGGACTTTATATCATATTTTGGAATAACATAGCAGTTACACGGACTTCGCATGGGAACACTTGTATACAGTATGGACTGGGCTTAATTGGATCATTCGCGCTCAGGCTATTTGGTCACATTTTGACCTAACAACGGAAACTGCTAGTACTTCAGGAACGCGACACGCTCATTTCTAGGGTCCAAGCCCTGCCAGGTTTCGAGCCATTCCTGACAGCACCCTCCTTTGACAGTCTCCTATCTGTGGCTGCTCGTGGACCAGTCATGATCACGTAGCGAGGATGGTAAGTCCATGCTTGTGAGTTCGAAGGGGTAGTTCTTGAGATCCGAAGCAGTTCATGATCCCGAGGGAAAGCGAAGGCGTGAGGGGGGAGAGAGGCCGCGTTCCCGAGAGAATGAGAACACGCGGAAGAGGGTCGTAACGGGCGTAACGAGAGACTTAAGGCAGTGGCACACGAATGGAGAGGGGAAGGAAAGTGGTTTATTGCATCGAGAGGATTCTGATGTGCCCCCCTGGCCGAGGCCAGGCGATGGGGATTATATACAAGTACGCTACTGCGAGTAAAGGGAGCGGTGTCGTCCTGTGTCCGATGACTGAGTAGAACATGAAACTAAAAGAGGGAGAGCAGGAGTTCTAAATGAAATACCAGTAAGGAACGTACGAAAAGAGTCCTAAATGTTCCTAAACACAGTAAAATCCGTTCCGGCGATATGTGGTCCCAAGCAAGGGCTCGACTGCCGAGGCGCCGCGTATGCTGTTGTCTTGACGGCTCGAGAAGGCGAGAGAGGACGATCTGGGTATCTCCAGTACCGGGCTTGAGGCGAGACGAGAGGGTACTTGAGAATGAGGGGCAGAGGACGAAGAGTGGAGGCGAGGCGATGGAGATGATGGAGATGTTGAGGGTCAGAGGAAAGCGGGTCAATTCAAGGTGCACCCTCGCTACTCAATCATGGCACGAGTATAGAAAAACATACAAGAGGGCCCAGACCCCACTTGAAATGGCCTCCCTAGTAGAACATTCCCAAATGACAGAGTATCTATCAAGGCGGCGGTACGTCACGGTGAGCACCGGTGTTGCATTCAAGTTAATCAGTATTCGCGTTCATACTATATCTTCCACATGTATGTATCGTTTATCGTATCCTTTTTTGAAAGAGAATGAGACATATGTTCGGAAAGTCCCATAAGTTGGAGTCTGCCCCCTGATGTCGGAGGTGGGTTGGGGGCCCTGCTTCTTCCCATTGTCTTTTAGTTGTGTCAGGGTCAACGTTTGCTGGAGAAAAGGTTGACTAGCCTGGTGAGTATAAACAGTCAACTTGAGGCTTGGGCAACAAAAGAGGGGGGGCGACGGGTAGGTGCGCTCACTGTTTCACCATGTACTCAACTATGCGCCTACTCTTAACGTTGACCGTTCTGCTGTAGAAACCTTCGTTTGGACATGAAAGGTGGAACACCGTACCTGTGGCCTATGGTACCGGTGACTAGAAGGTACTCACAGGATTTGACAGCATTATGACCGAACCTAGCTGCCGTGTTATGTGACATCCAATACTGTAAATGTGATGGAATGTGAACTCGATTGTTGATGTGGCAGGACGGCGAACACACCCGCGCTTCTGGTACGACGCGCCAGTGGGGAGTGTGGTGAAGAAGCCGGCCGCAAGAAATGACTCCGAGCTATGTCAGCCAATGCCACGTCAGGGGTGTTTGACAATATCCGGTCTCAGTGGTCCCGGGTAGATGGGATAGCGTACGCAAGTCTCCAGCAATCGTTGCAACATGTACGACGATCAGCCCTGCACCGAGTCATGTTATGATTCCAGTCGCAGTGACGGTGGCGCACCCTACTGACCTCCTTGGGCCATAATCCGTTCTTCACCACAAATATAGCCTCTTGACACTTTCGGGTAAACTTCTTCCTTTAGGTTGCAGACTGTGTGATGCACCAAGCTTTAGCAAGGAAGGCCTACTGATACCTTTTTGGTCTTGATAAACATCGTTTTTGATCATAGAGATAGCGAGGAGAGATGCAAGTCATATCGGCTTTGTCCTTATGTCGATCACGGTGCTTCCTACAATGAACCGAGCACTGATTGGTCACAGGTATGGCAGATTCAGGATGAGCATCATTGGAAATAACAGACTTACAGCTCCCGTGCAATTTCCACTGCCGTTATTCTTCAGCACTTGCATTCCCCTAGTTCTATGCGTGCTGGATGACCAACATCGAGCCTCGGATCAGAGCCATTGGTTTCGATAGTATCCGGAGGTTGTGGCGCGTTCACCACAACTCAGTCATTCCTTGATTCGTAGGCCCTCTCCAAACACCGTAGGTACTGGTTTGTGCCCTGAGCTCCTGCGTCCAACCCACACGCGCCCCGAGGTCCTGAACGCATGCCCAAACACTGCCCAAACACAACCGGTCAGAGTCAGCTTTTACGTTTTCTACGATGTGTCTTACTGTCCAATTCCCGAGAGAAGACCGAATTTCTACAGTAGATGGCGTAATTTTTTAGCGCAGAAGAAGGGATCCTCGCGCCAGCTGTGCAGCGTCGATCACCGGAGTCCATGAGGTTTTTGCAGTGATGGCTCGGGCTTCGCGGGAGCGCGGGAGCAAAACCATGGCGACAGTAGTTGCTAAATCGGGTAGGCTTAACCCACGGCCGAGCAAGCGCACCGCCCATGCCGTCTGACACAGCAAGCCGGCGATGCATGCACAGCCCCAGAACAGCGCAAAACGTTCACAACGTCCGTTTTTTTCCTCCATTATTCAAGCAGCTACTGTACTGGAGTATACAAGGCATGAAAAAAACACTTCTTGCCTCCCTACTTAGCACGACTTATCGGTCTGATAAGCCCATAATAAGCAGTTATTAAAAGGTTAAGTTTTGTGGGATTTTCCTGATGCGCCAACATGAGAAATTAAATCCTCGGGCGATTCTCTCTCTTCTCTGCCATCACACCTTCGCGTATTTGCCTCTATCTCGCAATTTGAATACCAATGGATTCAAATTAGAGTAGATTTATCACTGCCCCCAGCCCGAACCGACAAGCCCCGCTTGAAGCCCGGAGTACGCCGCATTGTTTCACCATAGACTCTTTATCAAATAACCGGAGGCAGTGCCCGAGCGCACTCTTTGCAGAGTCTTGACGGACCTACAAGCGAGCACACAGCTTTGGAACAGGATTGCTGGACCCCTTGCGCCTCATCTGCTCTCATCGTGTGCTCGTTGATTCTCTGTCATCCTAAATTCAAACGCGCTCACTCGTGTCGCCTTGGGATATAAAGACCATCGGAGCGGCCACTGATGCCTCATCAACCACTCATCCCTTTTAATTTCTCTTAGCTATCAACTCCTTTCCTCGACGCCAACACTTTTACGATACACTAGCGATGTTCACTAAACTCTTCACGCTTTCCACCTTGCTCGGCCTTCTGGCTGCTCTGCCCACAAACGCCGCCGAGATCGAAGTAGTGGCCGGTGGTCCCGATGGTCTTATCCAGTACAACCCTTCCTTCGTGGTAAGTCGCCCATACAATTTCCTGTCGTGAACTTCTGGACTAACCATCATCACCAGACGGCCAACCCTGGCGATGTCATCACGTTCGTCTTCAAGCAGAAGAACCACACCGTGACACAGTCCACACTCGAAACCCCTTGTTCGCCCCTTCCTGGCGGATTCGACACTGGATTGTAAGTCTCTCATTCGCCGTCCCGTCCAGCTTGAGTTTTGATTTGTTCTGTCAGTATGCCAGTGGCAGAAAACAAGGAGCCCTTCCCGCGTGCACAATTCACTGTGAAAGACACGAACCCGGTGTGGTTCTACTGCCAACAGACCGGCCATTGCCAAAAGGGCATGGTTTTCGCTATCAACCCCGGACAAAGTGGCAAGCTTGTTGAATTCCAGGAGAACGCGAGGAAAACACCCCTGACTCCACCTTCCCCCCCGACCACTTCGATGACATCCGAGTCGTCCCACTGGACTCCACCTTCCACTTCGACGACATCCGAATCGTCCCACTGGACCCCACGTTCCGGGCAGCAGAACGGCTCCCGTGCTCCCCGCGCCGCGCGTCTCGGTCGTGAGCAGTCATGAACTTCGACTCGGAGTGTTTCTCTTCCATCCACGATCATGACGGACTAATTTATTTGTGGGACTCATTACTTCATGACGACTTTTCGACATTCATTTATACAACCTGACGATGCATGTTTGCGGACTTTATATCATATTTTAGAATAAATTAGCAGTTACACTTACTTCGCATGGGAACACTTGTATATGACTGTGCTTAATTGGATCATTCGCGCTGTGACAACCAATGATTTCTATGATCGTCGTCGTGCAAAACATCTGAGCGACTAGCTAATACCACCACGAAAGAAAAATATCGACTCCAAGGACTACAAAGATAATCTAAGTTCCGTACTCGAGAGCCTCTATGATCCCATTGGCCAACCAGTGATCCAGTGGCTCAGAGCTGAATGAACCAGAACAATCCCGCGTTTGGTATCCGTTTTTTGCTCCCTTCCACTCCACACTGCAAGGCCAGCATGTGCTGTAGCATCGGAAACAAGCACAACAAGCACTACCATAGATCCCTGAGCTCGAATTCGCCTTTCCCTGTCGTGCGCGTTCCTGCCACACTAAGCCTCTCACCCTCCTTTCTATCCTCGGTTTCGTGCACCTTGCCTCCAACTCTCCTTCATCCACCATCGCCTCGTTTCGCTCGATCTTTTCTCCCTCACGACCCAGTCTCTCCTTCTGCCGCGCCCCATGTTTCCTGCCGAAGACACGTGGATCGCCCAAGCATCGTCGGCCGACCCCACTAGTAGTGCGCGCCGCCTCGAGATGCCCGTGCATCAGCAAGATGACAAGTGACTGGATATCCTGGGACCAGCTCTCCCAGCAGATCCAGCCGTTTTCCAGTCCGTCTGGATCCAGAAGACTAGCCCAGACTTTTAGTGACATGCTGGGGCCAGTCATCCAGTTTTGGCACGCAGAGCCAGATAAGCGACATAGATCCAGAATACAACGTCAAACCAGAATAGCGACATGGGACCATCTGCTTGCCAGAGTGCTTTCCGAGTTGGTCAAAAAGTGGATTGCATTTCAAAAGTATTATAGCTCAGAAAGTACATGTAGAGTGATGAAAGTACAGCCAAGAAATGTCAAGTGGGAGTGGGATACAACCCGACATTGGTCCCATGAGTACACCACAATATGACTTTTGTCATCGGTGATCGTCACTGGTGGTCATCGTCAGTCGCCGTGCGTTGTCAGTGGGTCGCCGTGCATTTTCGGTGGGTCGCCACGCGTCATCGGTGGTCACCATCACCATGCATCGTCGGTGGGTTGCTGTGCGTTGTCGGTGGGTCGCTGTGTGTTGTCGGTGGGTCGCCACGCGTCAGTGAGAAATGGGAAAATGAAGGGGATACTTACAAGGATGCACAATCTGTGCTTCTGGGACGCGTCGCAGAGGAGGCGCGTCAATAGCATCATTTCCGCATGTCCTGAAGGCAAGGTGGTGCGTTCATGGCGCCACGTTCGTTGTTGTTGTTAGTTGATGCATGTCATTCAGGTCTGAAATGGTAAACAAGCCGTGCGGAGGTGGGGGTGAGGTGGCAACAGTGTCGCAATTACATTACCTTGCAAAGATATACCACTTAGCTGTGTCCGAGCGGAGCTATCATCGTGCCCAGCACTACAATTCTGGATCGATGTTTCGGTGATTCTGGTTTGCTGCTAGCGTTGTTGGGGGCTTCGATGGCGTCTGGCCGTTGAAGTGTTGAATGTCGATGCGATGTTGAGTTACGTAGGTAGTTCTTTGTGGGGTAGCTGGACATCCACGTATCAGCGTTGAGTTAGCGGGGAGGACAAGGTGTTCGGTAACGAACCAAACGTGGTGAGGCGCAGGGGTGCGAGATGGCCAGTGGTATCGAGCCACAGCGCCATGTCGGGTGCAACTCAATGTGATGTAGGAT